>RCNB010000017.1_pt1 | contig 132754 bp, 129 predicted proteins | sample 2041321 | NCBI WGS metagenome assembly RCNB01 (sample SAMN09708232, study PRJNA481090) | Marine sediment metagenome, whole genome shotgun sequencing project. | reverse complement strand
ACCTATAACTCAATAACTCTGCTTTAAAAAACAAAACTAGCATAAGACCACAAATAAAAAAGGCCGCCTAAATGTTTTTAGACAGCCTCTTTTTTACTTAAAATCATTTAGAGCTTTTAAACCCCAGTATAGTTACTTGGAGTAATATTCTTTAATTCTATTTTTATTTCATTGGATATTTCAAGAGTATCAATAAAATTGGCAATGGACTGCTGATTTATTTTTTCGTTCGTACGGGTCAGTCCTTTTAAAGCCTCGTAAGGATTGGAATACCCTTCACGTCTTAAGATTGTCTGTATTGCCTCTGCAACCACAGCCCAGTTGTTTTCGAGGTCTTGCTCGAATTTTTCTTTGTTCAGCAGAAGTTTGTTCAAACCTTTTAAGGTAGATTGAAAAGCGATGAGTGTATGTGCTAATGGTACGCCGACATTTCTGAGAACGGTACTGTCCGTTAAATCCCTCTGTAATCTAGAAACAGGTAGTTTTGCCGATAAATGTTCGAACAAGGCATTCGCTATACCAACATTTCCTTCTGAATTTTCAAAATCTATCGGGTTGACCTTATGTGGCATTGCCGATGAACCAACTTCTCCTTTTTTTATCTTTTGCTTAAAATAATCCATGGAAACATAGGTCCAGAAATCTCGATTTAAATCTAGAATGATGGTGTTAATTCGTTTTAAGTTGTCGAACAAAGCTGCCATGTGATCGTAGTGCTCAATCTGTGTGGTAGGAAAGGAGTGGTGCAACCCCAAATTCTCCTGAACAAATTTTTGCCCGAAAACCTTCCAGTCGATGCCCGGATATGCCACTTTATGTGCATTGTAGTTTCCCGTTGCGCCCCCGAATTTAGCAGCGCTTGGTATATCGTTCAACAGGTTGAATTGTTCTTTCAATCGCTCTACGAATACCTCGACTTCCTTACCCAATCGGGTAGGAGAGGCCGGTTGTCCATGTGTTCTGGCCAACATAGGTATTTCTGACCATTCAGCTGCCAATTCCTTTAACTTGTCTAGTACCTCGAAATACCTTGGTATATAAACTTCGTTCATGGCCTCCTTTATGGAAAGCGGAATCGCTGTGTTATTGATATCTTGTGAAGTAAGTCCGAAATGGATAAACTCTTTAAAAGAAGCAAGGCCCAATTTGTCAAATGCCGATTTGATATAGTATTCTACGGCCTTAACATCATGATTGGTCGTCTTTTCAATTTCCTTGATTTCCTGTGCATCTATTGTATCGAAATTTCTATAGATATTCCGTAGTGATTCGAATTTCTGACTATCAAAACCGGAAAGCTGCGGTAATGGAATATCACAAAGGGCGATAAAGTATTCGATTTCTACCCTTACCCGGTATTTGATAAGGGCTTCTTCGGAAAAAAAGGGAGCCAAAGATTCTGTCTTACTTCGGTAGCGCCCGTCAATGGGCGAAATAGCGTTCAAGGCGTTTAATGACATGTTTTTAGAATAGGTTCGATTTTAAGAAAAGCAAAGATACCGATAAACGGTAGATTTTGAAACAAAACGGAAACTATCTTAGCTTCGCCAAGGTCAATCTCGCTCTGGCCTTGTAGGCTGCGCTTCCTTCGGGATAATTTTGTTCGAGTACCATTTTTAGTTCAGAATGGACCCAATCATATTTTCTGCCTAAGAGTAACAAACAGGTCATCGAATACGCTTTTGCCGCTACTTTATGCTTACCTATCAGCCAATCAAAACAGGCAGTGGTAATCCGTTCTAAATGTCGTTCGGTCAGCATTTTTTTAGTTTCATTCTCGTTTTTTGAAAAATAAGATTTTATAAGGATTTCACATATTTTGGCCATAGGACGTACCGAGGAGTCGAAATGAACGTTACCCAAATGCGATGTGAAAAACTCTAAATAGGGGAAGATATAGGATAAGTTTTCTTTGGCCGTAAACTCCATTACCCAGCAGGCACGATTGGATATCGGGTCGTCGACGGTAAAAGCAATGTGCATAAGCGGTTCGACCAAATACCGATTTTCAAGAACCAGAGCAGCCATTTCAGCTCGTTTCTCTCTTGAATGGTTCACATAATCTAAAGATTGGTATAATTCTTCTTTGGTCACGATTAGCGAAGTATAATAAGGATAAAACTCATTGGTTCAACTATTTTTTATCAAATCGACAACTAAGGCCGGCACGCCTTCGGCAGCTTTTTTTGGTATGATGGAAAGATTTTCGAAATCGTTTTCCGAGACACTTGGTCTTGGGTCGATAAAGTAGATAGGTGTTCCGTCTTTTACATAGTTGACAAGCCCGGCCGCGGGATAAACTTGCATCGACGTTCCTATAATTAAAAGTATATCGGTAGTTTGGGTTATAAGAACCGCTTTTTCCAAAAGGGGTACTTCTTCACCGAACCAAACGATTTGAGGCCTTAACTGGTATCCTTTCTCACAAAGGTCACCTAGATTAAGATCTTCCTTCCAATTCAATACCAGGTTTTCATATCGCGTACTTCGGACCTTTAAGAGTTCACCGTGCAGGTGAATTACGTTTGAACTTCCTGCCCTTTCGTGCAGGTCGTCAACATTTTGGGTGATGATTGTAACTTCGAAGTGTTCTTCCAATTCTACTAATGCGGCATGCGCACGATTTGGAGAAACCGTTGATAATTGTCTACGTCTTTCGTTGTAGAAATTCAGTACCAGCTCAGGATTTTTTATAAAACCCTGAGGAGAGGCTACTTCCATAACATCGTGACCTTCCCAAAGTCCACCCGCATCACGAAAGGTATTGATACCGCTTTCTGCGCTTACGCCTGCGCCGGTCAAAACTGTAATTTTTTTCTTCATCCCCATAAAAATAGAGTTTTTATTATATTCGATATATGGTTGATGTACAACTTCTTGAATATTTGGAAAGTTTTATTTCTGAGGAACGTAAAAATCGTTTTTTACAGATTCTCGACGATCGTACCAAATATATCACAGTAGCAATCGAAGATTTGTACCAATTTCACAATACCACTGCCGTGATTCGATGTTGTGGGGTTTTTGGTGTTCAGTAAGCCCATGTGATAGAAGGGCGTTTCGGCAAAAGGTTGGATAAGAACATTACCATGGGCGCACAGCAATGGGTCGATGTGCACCGATATAAAACTATTGACGACTGCGTAGCGACTCATAGAACCCAAGGGTATCGATTTATTGCAACCAAACCACATGAAGATTCAAGTGTATTGAGCGATTTTGAAATTCAAGGTAAGGCCGCTTTTCTTTTTGGTACTGAACTCTAGAAGGCCTGAGTCAAAAGGCGCTCACTGAAAGTGAGCGGTTTTCTAAAAATACCCATGTCAGGTTTTACTGAAAGCTTGAATATCTCCGTTTCGGCCGCCATTATTTTATAGTATTTGACTACTACTTTCCGGGAATCACATTTGCCATGGCAGTTAAGCGATAAAGAAAAACTCGAGAAACGTCTTGACTGGACTAAAAAGTCAATAAAAAGTACTAATGCTATTCTGGCGCGTTATACCGAATAGTATTTAATTGCAACATAGTGTCAATATGTGTATAAAAATGAGTTTGCACGGGTGGATGGTGATTGCCTATTCATGTAATAAAAGTCGAATTTTAACATTTACGAAATTACTTTTTTAGTACATTTAGACAACAACTAACTAATTGATAAACAAATGTATATACTTCTCTACATTCTCGTGGGGCTTGTCGTATTAATTCTGATTTTAGCGATGGTGGCCCCAAAAACTTACAATGTATTTAGAACAGTCGAAATCTCAAAACCCAAGGTAGAGGTTTTCGAGTACTTGAAATCACTCAAGAAAATGGACGAATGGTCGCCATGGGCACAGAAAGACCCTCATATGGAAAAAAAATTTACCGGTACCGATGGTGAGGTAGGTGCATTGAGCTATTGGAACGGGAACAAAGACGTCGGCGAAGGCGAGCAGGAAATCCTTCGGATTGTTGACGGTGAACGTATAGAATCGGAACTGCGATTTCTGAAGCCTTGGAAATCAACCTCGGATTGTTATACCCAAGTTGATGATACCGGGAGCGGAAATACAAAAGTTACTTGGGGTTTTTCAGGAAAAAATAAGTTTCCAATGAGCATTATGATGCTTTTTATGAGCATGGACAAAATGGTCGGAAAGGATTTTGAAGCTGGGCTCAAGAAACTGAAAACTGTTCTTGAGAAATAAACAAGAGAATAGAATAAAGACAGTAGACTGGTACTCTAGATAGTTTCTTAGCATTCAACATGAAATATAAACAACTGCCATTGACGAATTCAATAAGGCATGGTTTATTAAATCTACCTTCTTTTCTATATTCTAAACATTACAGATGTAACACAATATGATAGGTTCGTTCGAAATTCCGGTAGCGGATATGGAGCGGGACAAAAAGTTTTATGAAACAGTATATGATATTTCAATTGCTGTCCATAACCTCGAAGGTATTATTATGGGCTGTATTTCCAATGCGTTACGATAAATCAGGCGCTACGGAATCGTTAGTGCAGCATGAAATGTATATATCGAGCGAGACCGATGGTGTGCTTGTTTATTTTTGGTGTAAAGATGTGGCAATAGAACTGGACCGTGTAGTATCAGCGGGCGAAAAAATTTTGCGGTAGAAGACCGAAATAGTTCGTGGGCATGGGTTTATGGCACTTTTAGAGGATACTGAAGGGAATAGAATTGCACTTCATTCTAATTCTTAGATGCTTTTTGTATTGCCTCTATACAGTCTTTTTAAACTCCCTTAATCCTTCATGGAAAAATTATTCCAAAAGTTCTAATAGGGCAATATTGTAATCATTTTCTAAAATTACCTTGCCGTTCTTTACCATCACCTCAGTGTCTGAATAGGTGTCGTATAGTTTGGTGCCGTCTCCGAAGAACCCTTTCACCCAAAGCGATTTTTTTCCTTTCGGCAAATCGAGGCCTATAACTACCTTATCTTTAAAGTCACCATCTACATAGGTTCTGCTAAAGACATAGGGTTTTTTCGCAAGTCTTTTATGTCTGCCGGCACCGATGGCCAAATGATTATTTCTAAAACTTCCTACTTTTTGCCAATGATCAAGTATTTGTTTCGTTCGGGGTATGCTATCAAGCTCATCCCAATTCATAAAAGAACGTAATGTGGCGTCGCCCTGCACAGGATTATCCTCTTTACCCTCAATGGTCAAATCACGAGCGGTTTCATCACCATAATATATTTGCGAGGCACCTGGCGTAAGGAGCAAAATATTGGCAGCTTTGATAGGGTCTTTTCGCTCTTGGTCGTAAGGCTGATCATCATCATGGGAAGTAAGATAGTTTACAACACTTTTACCGATAAAATCTGAATGAAGCAGTTTACTGTATTTTTTAAACGTGTCTTCATAATTATTTAGTGCATCAGTCTTTAATTCGAAATTGATAAGGCTCTTAAAACCATGGGCAAAATAATCTACTTTTTTATCCTCAAAATCAAATTCTCTACCACCTGAAATACCATAACCATATACCTCGCCGACCATAAAAAACCGATTATCGTCCAAAACCTTATCTGGATGCATTTTTTTCCAATTCTCGAACGCATGAGATGCCTCTTTGTAGAGTTCTGACCAAGCGTTTTCGTTTACATGTTTGACCGTATCGACCCGAAAACCATCGATACCCAAACTGTTGACATAGTCTGTGAGCCATTTTATAATATAGAATCGGGGCGCCCTTGGGTAGCCCGTACGTTCAAAAAAGAGCTGGAGCTCATCCAATTCTTGACTTAACCTACCTTCCTCTTTCCATTTGGCCAATAGTGCATCCGGTAGTTTGACGGGCTTATCCGATTCCGTATAAATGTCGGGCAGGTTGTTGACCAATGTGCACTGAGTAGTGTTTTTATAGTTCGTAAATTCACAAATAGTATCAGTACGCACCCATTCATGGGGCCACACGGGATCCAGGTTTGTGACCGGGCCAGTGTGGTTCAATACCACATCCATTAAAATTCGTATACCGTTTCTATGTGCGGTTTTTACTAAGGCATCCAAATCTTTTCTGGTTCCGAAATTTGGATCAAGTGTGGTCCAGTCCTTAGCCCAATAACCATGGTAGGCATAGGTGTTTCCGGTATTTTCGTCAGTGCTACCATGTATCTGTTCGACCACTGGTGTAAACCAAATAGCATTTATCCCCAAATCACTGAAGTAGCCGTCTTCTATTTTTTGGGTGATGCCGGCGATATCTCCTCCCATAAAACCTCGTAACGGCCCTGTAGGCTCTGTTCTTTCAAAGTTAGTATCGTTTTCAGTATTACCATTATTGAATCGGTCGGTCAATAAAAAATAGATATTGGCACCCTCCCAGGAGAAAGGTACTCTCTTTGCAGGTGTGGAAATCAAATCTTTCGCTATAACCGTCTCTTTGACAGGTTCTTTTTTCTGTTCCGTACACGAAAGAAAAATGAAGAAAACGGTAACTGCTGTGAGCAGTTTTTTCATGGGCATTTATTTCGTGCGGTTGAGCACCTTAAATTCTTCGTAACAACTGCTTATCGCATCAAGTATCTGAAGGTCGTTGGCAGTTGTGATAAACGATTTTGAATAGTTACAGTTGTTAAGAATATCTTGAATATCTAACTTTTCTATCTGTAATAGTTCGGTAAGGGTCTCCCGGTCAAACTTTGATGCCAGCAGGTCGCGTATCTGGTCGTCTTCTTTCATTTTACGCAATTTTCTCATTTGGTTCGGTTGTTTTCCGAAAAGATTGCGCAACAAATCTGCGGGATTCAGTATGGCACCCAAAACTTTGGTAACGGCACTAGGGTTCTTGTTCCCTCCTTCATAACCTACAGAAAGTCCAGAAATACTATATTGGTATGAATTATTAATGGGAAGGTTTTTTACATCAATCGATAAATAACCGGTTAGTTGATACGGCATTACGATTACTTCCTCTAAGGCATAAGCAAGTTCTGTAAGGGCAATTTTTGTATCCTTGAACTTAAACATGTCATTAGTAACCCTAATTTTTTGCGATTTAAAGCCCAAAAAAGAAAAATAGAGGGTATCGTTGACCGAGGCTGTAATAGAAAATTCCCCATTTTCTTTTGTAATCGTACCGACGACCTTGTTCAGGTTTACAACGTGAACGTTTTCCATCGGTTCATCGGTCTGCGCGTTTACGATTATGGCATTTATTTCTTTGTCGATTGTATTTTCCTCTTCCTGAGCAAAAGTGAAAAATGCGGAAAAAAGAAGAATTGGGACTAAAAATGGTTTCATTACTCTAATCATACGGGGTTAAATGTACTAAACAAAACAAAAAAATACGCCGAAGCGTATTTTTTAATATACAATTAACTTTAAAAAGCATTTGTTAAACCTTTAAAAAAAATCGCTTCTACTTTTTTTGCTTCTTCTTTTTCCAGAATGGTTAGAACTACCTTGTGAAGAACTTCTATCACGTCCTTTACTACGACCTCCACGGTCATTATCTCTATCCCTTCTTCTACCATGGTCTTTTCGGCCACGATTACCGCCACCGCTCCCACCTGGACTTTTGGATACTTCAACATTGATGAATCGCCCCTCTAGTTTGAAGTCGGTAAAGAATTGGAGTATTTGCTCGGTATGTTCGGCCTCGGTATTGAAAAAAGAGAATGATTCTTTTGTATCTACTTTATAAACATCTTCTTTACCCAAACTCAAGGTATCTCGAAGAAAATCTTTCAAAGACATCCAATCATAACCATCTTTCTCACCAACGTTTATGAAATAACGGACAGATCCGTCTGAAGGTGCATTTTCTCCTTTGCTTCTGCTTCTTTCCCTACCTCGGTCATCAGAGCCTGAGGTGTTGAGGTCTTTGGTTTTATTATAATAATTCGAGAAACGGGTGAATTCTACCGAAACTATTTTTTTAATAAGTTCATCGCGGTCAATACCTTCAAGAACATCGTTGATTGCTGGCAAATAGTTTTCAACATCTTTATCTATCTTGGTATCCTTGATTTTATTAGCCAAATGATAGAGCTGTATTTCGCAGATTTCTATGCCTGTCGGAATATTTTTTTGGATGAATTTTTGCTGTATCTTTTTCTCTATGGAATGAATCTTACGCATTTCACTGCGGGTAACGATAACCATTGAAATGCCTGATTTCCCTGCCCGTCCGGTTCGCCCACTGCGGTGTGTGTAGGTTTCGATTTCATCGGGAAGCTGATAATTGATAACATGCGTAATATCATGAACGTCTATACCACGAGCAGCAACATCAGTAGCCACTAACATCTGTATCTGCTTTTTACGAAAGGCGTTCATCACCAAGTCACGTTGGTTTTGGCTTAGGTCTCCGTGAAGCGCTCCTGCATTATAGCCGTCTTCTATCAATTTTTCGGCAACCCGTTGGGTATCCCTTTTGGTTCTACAGAATACAACCGAGAAAATATCAGGGTTCGTGTCGGCAAGACGTTTTAACGCGGGATACCTATCCCTTCCTCCAACCACGTAATATTCGTGTTGCACTGTTGATGTACCGGCATTCTTAGTGCCCACGGTAATTTCAACCGGACTGTGCATGAATTTTTTGGCAATGACGGATACTTCTTTCGGCATGGTGGCCGAAAAGAGCCAAGTCGATTTTTCTTTCGGTGTGTTGGAGAGAATATCTTTTATATCCTCGTAAAAGCCCATGTTGAGCATTTCATCGGCTTCATCTAAAATACAATAGTCGATCTTGGAGATGTCGACGAGACCACGGCCTATCATATCTTTCATACGGCCCGGGGTGGCCACAACGATCTGCGCTCCCCTTTTTATCTGTCGTGCCTGGTCCGTTATACTGGCGCCGCCATAAATGGCAACGGTATTTAGCCCTTTCACATATTTGGAATAGCCCTGAATTTCGTTAGTGATCTGTAAACAGAGTTCGCGAGTAGGGGAAAGAATCAAACCTTGGGTAGTTCTGCTTTTGCTATCGAGCTTTTGAATCATCGGAAAACCAAAAGCTGCGGTCTTACCTGTTCCTGTTTGGGCCAGTGCAACGAGATCTGTCTCGCTTTCCAGTAAAATAGGGATTGTTTTTTCCTGTACTTCAGATGGGGTTTCAAATCCCATATCGGCAACAGCATCCAATAGGGGCTTACTAAGCCCTAGTGCTTCAAATTTTGTCATAATAAGGTATACTTAATCGCTAATAGGTGTGTTGCGTAGAGCGATTATCGTATATAACCCTTATACTCGGAGCAACACCTGCCATACTGGCGGCGTTAAAAATTAAGCGGCAAAGGTACGTTTAATTATCGAAATACTGATTCTTGCAGATAAACAAGTAATTTTTGGATTGCTTTCCCTCTATGACCTATTTGGTTTTTCGTTTTCAACGAGAGTTCAGCAAATGTCTTCTCGTATCCTTTTGGTCTGAAAATGGGGTCGTACCCAAAGCCGTTGGTTCCTAGTTTTTCAGTTGTAATCTCGCCTTCTGCGGTTCCTTCAAACAAATGGCGCTCTTTGTTTATGTTCAGTACTATTATTGTTTTGAAACGAGCTGCTCGATCGGTCTTGAGTTTTAGTTCTGATAAAAGTTTGTTCATATTGTCATCCGCATTCTTTTTAGGCCCGGCGTAACGTGCTGAATATATACCAGGCTCTCCATTGAGTGCATCTACCAAGAGTCCGGTGTCATCGGCAAAACATGAAAGTTTGAAATTTCGGGTTATATAGTCTGCTTTGATTATGGCATTTTCTTCGAGGGTTTTTCCGGTTTCCGGAATGTCATCAAAACAGCCGATATCGGTCAGCGATATTAAATCGATATTATCGGGAACCAATTTTTTGACTTCTTCAAATTTGTTTTTATTGTGTGTAGCAAAGACTAATTTCATCTTTTAATTTTTATTTGCCTTTTATTATTTGACAACCTGCCGGTCGGTAGGTGTAATCTGGTCTTGGTAAACAGCTGCGCAAATCTGTTGTAAGGTAGGTTCTAGAAGTTTTAATAGCTATTTCATGTCGGGTTGTGTTATGTTGTTCGAAGAATGTTTGTAACGAATTCAAAAATAGTAATTTTGAAGCGCTTTAATTATTCTATTATGAAGTTGAAAATACCACCGGCAATCTTATTTCTCATTTTTGGGTTTTTGATGTATTTGCTCGCAAGGTTCTTGCCTTTCGGTTATTTTGATTTCTTTGGGCGCCATTATTTAATGATTACCTTATTGATATTTGCTGGGGTCATTGCCATCATTGCCTTGTTTCAATTCTTTAGAAGTAACACTACTATTGACCCAGGCAACCCTTCTAAATCTAGCAAGTTGGTAGATAGGGGAATTTATGCCTATTCCCGAAATCCTATGTATTTAGCCTTGTTATTGATACTTTTGGCTTGGGGAATTTGGTTGGGGAATGCCTTTAACACCTTATTTGCAGCAGGCTTTGTTGCTTATATGAATCGTTTTCAGATTGTTCCAGAAGAAGAAGCTTTACTAGCTATGTTTGGTAAGGAATACGGGCCGTATTGCATAAAAGTGCGTAGATGGTTTTAGAGTATTAGCATTTTCACTTATAAACCATAATATTAGCTTTTTAGCTTATATTTTAAAATATTAGCAAATAAGCTTATTTTTCTATATATTAGCTTTTTAGCTTATATAATTATGATAGCAATAATAACGGGTGATATTATCGATTCAAAGAAACATGCCTCCTCTGAATGGCTAGGTATTTTGAAGCAATACTTGTCAAAGCTTGGTGATTCTCCAATAGATTGGGAGGTTTACAGGGGCGATGAATTTCAGCTAAAGATACCTAAAGAAGAAGCTTTACGGTCCGCGGTACATATCAAGGCATTGATAAAGTCAATAAAGGGCCTCGACGTTCGTATGGGTATCGGTCTAGGTACTGAAACTTTTAGAGGTGTCGGGGTAGCCGAGTCCAACGGCCCTGCCTACCAACGTTCGGGCAGAATTTTTGAATCTTTAAAAGAAGATAAACTGAATCTGACTATCGCTACGGGCAATGGGTTTTTAGACGTCACTTTAAACCTGATGTTAAAATTGGCGTTAAATTTTATGGATGACTGGAGCACGGTTTCAGCCGAAATCGTGGTAATGGCCCTTGAAAACCCCAACGCTTCCCAAAAAGAGATTGCCGAACAACTGAACATTCAGCAGTCGGCGGTAAGCCAACGTCAAAAAAGGGCACGATTAGATTTGGTATTTGAACTATTCGAGTACTACTCAAAAACACTAAAAGAAATACGTTAAATGCTATTGTTCACAAAACTATTGTTAGCGCACTTAATTGGTGATTTTTTGTTACAGCCCAATCGCTGGGTCATTCATAAGGAGACTAGCAAAGCAAAATCGAAATATCTATACGCTCATGTGCTCCTTCATATGGTGTTGACCATGGTGCTTTTATGGGATTTGAGCTATTGGAAAATTGCACTCATTATTACGGTGTCACACTATGTTATCGATTTGGCCAAATTGTACGCCACTCCTTTGTTCAAATTAAAAAGCATCCCTTTTTTTATCGACCAGTTTTTACATATGGTGGTTTTGTATGGCTGCGCGTACTACGGTAATCTGTGGGGACACACGATGGTCTTGTTTGAAAATTTAGATTGGGCCTTAATTACAGCTATAGTTTTTGTGAGTTTTCCTTCTGCAATAGTCATGGGGAAAATATTAGAAGCCATGTCGGATAAAATCGAATTGGACCATAAATCATTGCCCAATGCAGGAAAATATATTGGAATATTAGAGCGGCTCTTCGTATTACTATTTTTCATAATGGGCAGATGGGAAGCTATTGGCCTCTTGATTGGCGCAAAATCTGTCTTTCGCTTTAACGATCTTAAAGAAAGCAATAATCGAAAGCTGACAGAGTACATTTTAATAGGAACATTATTGAGCTTCGGACTCGCCATTTTAACCGGAATTATATACGTCAACTTATAAAGATAGCATGCGCAGCACTTTTCTTTTACTTTTCCTCTATGCGGCCATTGTTCAAGCCCAGACAAAAACTCAATTCCTTGAGTCTTTTGACGATACTAAGATTGCATATACCGATGAGGGCGACGGTGATGCCGTTTTACTTATCCATGGTTTTATAAACACCAAAGAATCTTGGGACAGGACAGCGCTTAAGAAAGATTTGTTGACTGAAGGGTTTCGGGTCATTTCGCTCGATTTACGCGGTAATGGTGAATCTGATAAACCACAGGAAGAAGATGCCTACGCCTATGATGCAGAAGTAATGGATATTATGTTTTTGATGTACCAGCTAAGGTTCCGAAAATATATGGCGGTTGGCTACTCACGTGGTAGCATTGTTCTTGCAAAATTATTAACGAAAGACAAGCGTCTTAAAAAGGCGGTTTTGGGTGGTATGGGTATCGATTTTACGGATCCGTATTGGAAGCGAAGGATTATGTTCATGAAGGCCTTCTCAGGCGATGTGACGGAAGAGACACAAGGTGCGGTCGACTACGCAAAATCAGTAAACGCCGATTTGCGCAGTCTTCATTTGCAACAAAAATACCAACCGGTCGCCAGAAAAAGGGAACTTGCCTATATCAAGGCTAAAGTATTGATTATCGCAGGTGATAAAGATCTGGATAACGGAAATCCTGAGGAACTTCACAAGGCCGTACCAAAAAGCAAATTTGAAATAGTTGAAGGCGACCATAATGGCACCTATAAAACCGAGGCCTTTTCTAAAGCCGTGGTTTCCTTTCTCGATTAAATTTGTTCTAAAGCCCTAGTGATTAGTTATAGGGATAACTTTTAATAACATTCCCCAAAAACAGACAAAATTAATCTTTATTTTTGTGCCTTAATTTTTCAGCAAAACCATGGCAGCGACAGACAGAAAATACGTATTCGATTTTGACAGTACTTTGACTAGAGTAGAGGCACTGGACGTTCTGGCGGAGATGACCTTGGAGGGTAAGTCGAATCGTGAAGAAATCATAAACCAAATTCAAGAAATCACCAATTTGGGTATCGACGGCGATATTTCTTTTACTGAATCGTTAGAGCGACGCATAAAATTGTTGAATGCCCATAAAGACGACCTTGGGCCATTGGTAGAGGAGCTGCGCCAAAAAATATCGAAATCCATAGCATCTAACAAAGAGTTCTTTGAAAAATATTCTGACGACATCTATGTGATTTCTTGCGGTTTTAAAGAGTTTATAGATCCTATCGTTAAAGAATACAACATTCCTTCCGATAGGGTATACGCCAATACTTTTGAGTTTGACGAAAATGGAAACATTATCGGTTTCGACGAAAAGAATGTGCTTTCGCAACATAATGGAAAAATAGCATGTCTAAAGCAAATGAATTTAGATGGCGAGGTGCAAGTTATAGGCGATGGTTACAGCGATTATGTAATGCGCGAAGCAGGTATCGCCCATAAGTTTTTCGCTTATACAGAAAACGTACATCGCGAAAAAGCAGCGAGCAACGCCGACCACGTAACCCCAAATATGGACGAATTTCTGTTCGTAAACGATTTGCCGAGAAACATCTCCTATCCAAAGAATCGGATCAAGATATTGTTATTAGAAAACGTTCATCCGGCAGCTTTTGATAACCTTTCTGACGACGGCTTTTCCGTAGAGCTTGTAAAACATAGTCTTCCTGAAAATGAATTGATCGACAAAATAAAAGGAGTTCATGTTTTGGGCATACGATCAAAAACCCAAGTCAACAAAAAAGTATTGGATGCAGCCGATAAACTATTGGTAGTAGGGGCATTTTGTATTGGTACCACTCAAATCGATCTGCTTCATGCAAAAAGAAAAGGCGTAGCGGTATTTAACGCGCCTTATAGCAATACGCGATCAGTAGTAGAATTGGCCATAGGTCAGATTATTATGTTGATGCGCAGCGTTTTTGCAAGAAGTGCGGAAATACATAATGGCCAATGGTCGAAGACCGCCGAGGGTTCAAGAGAGGTTCGCGGTAAGAACTTGGGAATCGTTGGTTATGGTAATATAGGAAAGCAACTGTCAATTTTGGCCGAAGCGATTGGTATGCGGGTGTATTATTATGATGTCGAGGATAAATTATCACTTGGTAATGCAAAAAAATGTAATACTCTAGAAAATCTTTTGAATGTTTCTGATGTGGTTACTTTGCATATCGATGACAATAAGGCGAACGAGAATTTCATTAGGGAGCGAGAAATTAACCAAATGCGCGACGGGGCAATGCTAATCAATCTCTCTAGAGGTTTTGTGGTGGATATCGATGCGCTTGCCGCGGCATTGAAAAAAGGAAAAATTAGTGGTGCGGCAGTAGACGTGTACCCCGAAGAACCCCGAAGCAATGGGGCATTTAACACACCTTTACAGGGCTTGCCCAACGTTATTTTGACCCCACATGTTGGCGGAAGCACCGAAGAAGCACAGCGTGATATCGCAGATTTTGTTCCGAACAAGATTATGGATTATATTAATTCGGGCAACTCTGTAGATGCGGTAAACTTCCCGAATATTCGGTTGCCCAAACAACAAAATGCCCATCGTTTTTTACACATCCATAAAAACGTTCCTGGTATTATGGCAAAAATCAATGAAGTATTGGCCAAATACGAAATGAATATTTTGGGGCAATATCTTTCTACCGATAGTGAAGTGGGCTACGTAATTACTGATTTGGATAAGGAGTACAATAAAGATGTGCTCAAGGCCTTGAAAAAAGTAGAGAACACTATTAAGTTTCGGGTGTTGTATTAAACCACTCCTTTTGTCATTCCCGCGAAGGCGAGAATCATTTTCTCATTTTTTGAACTTGTTTTTGAACTTCACCTATGATGATACGGTTCGTTCTGTAATATGGTAAACGCTCGGTACAGCTGTTCTACCACGAACAAACGCACCATCTGGTGCGAAAAAGTCATTTTTGAAAAACTGATTTTTCCTTTGGCCATTTGGTAGACTTTATCACTGAATCCATACGGGCCGCCGATGACAAAAACCAATTGTTTTATACCTGAGTTCATCTTTTTTTGAAGATAATTAGAGAAATCGATCGAGGAAAATTGCTGCCCATTTTCATCTAAAAGAACCAAGATGTCTGTTGGGCTTAATCTTTTTAAAATGAGCTCTCCTTCCTTTTCTTTTTGTTGTGCCTCGGAGAGATTTTTCGTGTTTTTTAAGTCAGGAATAGTGTGAAGTTCGAATCCAATGTAATGTTTCAACCGGTTTTCGTATTCCGTAATCATTTGTTGTAATAGCTTGCTGTCCGTTTTGCCTATAGCAAGAAGTTTAATCGTCATGTGCCAAAGTTAAATGAATTTCTATATTGGAATTTGTTTTTCTTAATTTAGCCCAAAGCAAAATTTCTTTCATGATTTCCGAATTACAGTTCCAAAAAGAAATAGATTATATCATTCAGAATGCCATACGTGAAGATGTTGGTGATGGCGATCATAGTTCTTTGGCTTGTATTCCCACTTCCGCTAAGGGCAAAGCCAAATTGTTGGTTAAAGATGAGGGGATTATTGCGGGAATGGATTTTGCCAAACAAGTTTTTGATTATGTTGATGGTGAACTAAAAATCGAAGCTTTGATTGAAGATGGTACAGCGGTAACGCATGGCGATATCGCTTTTTATGTTTCGGGAAGCTCCCAAAGTATATTAAGAGCTGAACGTTTAGTGCTTAACGCTATGCAACGTATGAGTGCGATCGCTACAAAAACGAACTACTTTGTGAATTTGCTCGAAGGTACGGATACGAAAATTCTCGATACCAGAAAAACAACACCAGGTATTCGTGCTTTGGAAAAATGGGCCGTTAAAATAGGGGGAGGGGAGAACCATAGATTCGCGCTTTACGATATGATCATGCTCAAAGACAACCATATTGATTTTGCGGGCGGGATAACCAAGGCCATCGAAAAGACCCGAAATTATCTGAAGGAAACTGGTCGGGACCTAAAATTAATAGTTGAAGCTCGAAGTCTCGATGAAATCAGGGAAATTCTATTATCCGAAGGAGTTTATCGCATCTTGATTGATAATTTTAATTATGACGACACACGAAAAGCAGTCGAGTTGATCGGTGATACCTGCCTTACCGAATCCTCTGGCGGCATTAACGAAAAGACTATCCGAAAATACGCGGATTGTGGTGTTGATTATATTTCTTCCGGCGCCCTAACACATTCAGTCTATAACATGGACTTAAGTCTAAAAGCCGTTTAGATGTCTCAAGAAATCGAGAAGAAGTTAGAGAAAATCCCCATTATCAATTGGGTAGCCCGATTTCTGAAAAGTATTAAACTGCCGGCTTTTGTAGGGTTATCGCTATACGACCTGATGGAAATGTATATATTAGGTATTTTTAAAGGTGCCATATCAACTCGGGCCAGTTCGATTGCATTTAGTCTGTTTTTGGCGCTCTTCCCCTTACTTATCTTTTTGATTACGCTTATTCCTTTTATTATTCCCTATGTGAGCGTTGGTAACGAAAATTTCGATACGCAATTCTTAGTTTTTCTGGAATCTTTTTTGCCTACCGCAACAAGTGATTATTTTGGCGAAGTCTACCAGCAGATTAAAGATCAGAAGAGAGGTGGATTATTGTCTTCCGCATTTTTTATTTCGATATTCTTAATGGCCAATGGGGTGAATGCCATTTTTGGTGGTTTCGAAGACTCGTACCATGTTGAGTTGACTCGTCACTTTTTTCGCCAATATGTTTATGCTTTGATGGTTGGTTTAATTCTATCTATACTCTTAATAGTAGGCGCTGTAGCCTATGTATATGTTGAGTTTTATATATTGGACTACTTGAGTGTTTGGGCAGCCAAAACAAGAGGGTATGACTTAACGGAAAATGATATTTTCGGAGCACAGGTCGGTAAAGTTTTGTTTTTTATAATCCTGTCTTATTTTACCACCGCCATTCTCTATTATTTTGGAACTACCGAAGGTAAACACGCTAGATTTTTCTCGGTTGGCGCATTGATGACCACATTATTGTTCATACTAACATCATACCTTTTTGGGGTCTATGTCGAAAAATTCGCTCGGTATAATGAATTGTACGGTGCATTGGGCGGTTTGTTGATTTTAATGGTATATATCTGGTTAAATTCTAATATATTGCTGCTCGGGTTCGAGCTGAACGCCTCTTTGAACTCTCTTAGAAAAACCTACAAAAAGAATGAAGATATCGGATAGTATAATTTTTATAGTGGTTATGCTGCTTGCAGTCCAGTTAGTCCAGTCACAGAGTGTATTCGGAAAATGGAAGACTGTTGATGACCGTACCGGTAAGCCGAAAGCGATTATTGATATTTACGAAAAAGGTGGCCTGATGTATGGTAAAGTTGTGGAAATCGTTGAAGATGGTAAGGAAAATTTTATCTGTCGGAAATGTGATGGGGAATTAAAAGACAAACCCGTCTTGGGTATGACGATTATTGAAGCGGCAGAACATCGAGGTGATGGCGTATATAGGGGAGACACGCTTTTCGACCCTCAACAGGCCATGACCTTTCGATGTAAGATTTGGGTGAATCCCGATAATGATGATGAACTAAAGGTCAGAGGCTATTTGGCTTTTATTTACCGTACCCAGACTTGGCTGCGGGTAGAAGGATAGAATGGAAATGGAACTATGCAGTACTTTATCGATGTCATTTTACCGATTCCTTTAGAGAAACTATTTACATACAGCGTTTCTGAAATCGAGGCTGATTTTTTAAAGCCCGGCATGCGTGTTGGGGTTCCTTTCGGGAAGTCCAAAATATACACTGGTCTCGTACACGAAGTGCATACGAATCCTCCGCAAGTTTATGAGGCCAAGGAAATTCATCGTATTCTAGACGAGCATCCTATCGTAAACCCGATTCAATTAAAACATTGGAAATGGATTGCCGAGTACTACATGTGTACGGTGGGTGAAGTCTTTCGTAGTGCTGTTCCGGGAGCATTCTTGTTGGAAAGTGAAACCTTAATTCTTCGGAATACCAAGGGAGAAGTCGATGAATTGCATTTAGAGGATGATGAATTCTTGGTTTTCGAAGCCCTGCAACACCAATCTATATTGAAAGTTCATGAAGTGAGTTCTATTATTGACCGGAAGAATGTCTTGCCGGTACTGAACCGTCTGCTCGAAAAGAATGTAATCCTTTTAAAAGAGGAAATGTACGAGCAGTACAAACCCAAATTGCTGCGCTACGTAAAACTAGGGCAAGCATATCTGTCCGAAGAAAATTTGGAAGCGTTATTGGAAACTTTGACCCGTGCACCTAAACAGAGCCAAATTGTACTTTCCCTTTTTCAATTACAGGCCGTCAATAAAAGGCCGATTAGAATTTCGGAGCTGGAGCAGGCGAGTGGTGGCTCGAAAGCAGTAATAAAAACTTTGGTCGAAAAAGGTATTCTCGAAGAGTACTTCATCCGCACCGACAGGGTCAACTACGAAGGCGATAATGAAAATTTCGATTTAAAAGCACTGAACGAGTATCAACAGAAAGCTTTAGATGATATTACAGAAAACTTTGATAACAAAAAGGTTACACTTCTTCATGGGGTAACATCCTCAGGAAAAACCGAGGTGTATGTCAAATTAATCGAACGATGCATACAATCAGGCAAACAAGCATTGTACCTGCTTCCTGAAATTGCATTAACCACTCAGTTAATTTCACGTTTGCAGGAATATTTTGGAGAAAAAGTTTCGGTGTATCATTCCAAATATAGTGTTCAGGAAAGAGTAGAGGTTTGGAATAATGTATTGGCCAAAAAACCCAAAGCACAAATTGTTATCGGGGCACGCTCGGCATTGTTTCTGCCCTATTCCGATTTGGGTTTGATTATCGTCGACGAAGAACATGAGGGTTCGTTCAAACAATTCGATCCTGCTCCGCGATATCATGCACGTGATGCTGCCATTGTTTTGGCCAATTTGCATAGCAGTAACATTTTATTGGGTTCCGCGACACCGAGCATCGAAAGTTTTACTAATGCTAGAACCGGCAAATATGGTTATGCAGAAATCAAACGACGCTATGGTAATGTGCTTATGCCCGAAATGGAATTGGTCGATATCAAAGAGCAGACCAGAAAAAGGCGAATGAAAGGTCATTTCTCGGAACGCTTGCTTGAAGAAATTCAAGAAACGCTAGATGCAGGTGAACAGGTCATACTGTTCCAGAACCGACGTGGTTATGCGCCAATTGTAGAATGCACGACCTGTGGCCATTCGCCCCAATGTCCCAATTGCGATGTAAGTTTGACCTACCATCAGTATAAAAAACAATTACGTTGCCATTATTGTGGATATCATATGGCGTTGCAAGAGAGTTGCCAAGCCTGCGGAAGCCACACATTGGATACCAAGGGTTTCGGCACTGAACAAGTAGAGAAAGAATTGGAAACTTTATTCCCCGATGCAAAAGCCTGGCGGATGGATCTCGATACAACGCGCGGCAAACACGGCTACGAGAAAATCATCACCGCCTTTGAGCAACAAGAAATGGATATCCTCGTAGGTACCCAAATGCTGACCAAAGGCCTTGATTTCAGAAATGTTAGCCTGGTGGGCATCATGAACGCCGATTCGCTACTTAATTTTCCCGATTATCGGGCACATGAACGTTGTTTTCAATTATTGACACAGGTTGCGGGTAGGGCAGGACGTACCAAAAAAACGGGCAAGGTTATTATTCAAAGCTATAATCCGTATCATCAGATTTTAAAACAGGTATCGAATAATGATTATGACGGTATGTTCAAAGAACAGTTGTATGAACGGGAGCAGTATAAATATCCTCCGAACAACAGAATCATCAAGATCACTTTTAAACACAAAGAGTATAATCGGTTGAACGAGGCTTCCGAATGGTTTAGCAAAGCTTTGAGAAATGCTTTGGGTGGTATTGTGCTAGGCCCGGAATATCCTCCAGTGGCGCGTATACGCAACCAATATTTAAAAAACGTGGTGGTCAAGATTCCAGATGGGCAATCCGTTACAAAAACCAAGGCGACCATCAAAAAAATCAAAAAGTCTTTTGATGCAGTTTCTCAGTATCGAAGTGTTCGGGTGATTTATAATGTGGATCATATTTAATAAGTTCAAACTCAAATTTCAATTACAAGCACAAAAAATGCGAGGATACAAGGAACTAATGTTTGATTTCCTTTCCGGCGTAGAGGGGAACTTGAGGAATGTTTCGATTTTATCGGATAACTTGTCCATAAGCCTGACGAATACAGTACCAGATTTTGAGAACAATTGGCTACTGTTGCTACTTTTTCACAACATATATACATAATAAACTTTTGTCTTACATCTTGTGTCTAGTAGCCAAGCGGCCTTTATTCCTTTACTATACAACTGGAAATAAAAAACCACTGCCTCTTTTCAGAAACAGCGGTTTGTATGGTGTTAAAGTAGAAGTGCTAGACGTTGCTCAATGCTTCGGCCAACTCGGTCTTCTTGTTCCTGCTTAAAGGAATGGACCTTCCGCTTACTTCGACATTCTTACTATTGAACTTTTCGATTTTCTCCAAGTTTACAATATACGATTTGTGAATGCGTAGAAACTTTTCTTCCGGCAATTGTTTTTCGAAAGACTTCATTGTCGATAAGATGACAATATTGGCCTCATCGGTCACCAATTTGATGTAATCGCCAAGGGCTTCTATCCACTTGATATCGTTAAGAATAACTTTTCTTTTCTTGAGGTTACTTTTTACGAAGATGTGCTCTTCGTCTTCATGTACCTGATGCATTTGCTCGTATTTGGCAACCGCTCTTTTTACGGAGGCATCAAAACGTGCCATTGTGATAGGCTTGTGCAAATAATCCGTTACGTCATAATCGAATGCCTTGAGCGCGTAATCGGGCTTTCCGGTAATCAAGATTATTTGTGGACTGTTTTCTAAGGATTCGAGTAGGTCGAATCCACTGATAATAGGCATTTCGACATCGAGAAAAATAAGGTCTAACTCATTGTTCTTAATGCCATTTTTGGCCTCAATCGCATTGCTGTACTCGGCCACCATAGCTAAATTGGGATGGCTGTTTACCAGCTTCGCGACAGCCATTCGTTGCATAGACGAATCGTCGACAATAATACTTCTTAATTTCATAAATGGGTCGATTTGTGGGGTTAAATCATCGACAAATTACTAAAAAAACACGTTCAACCGCAATAAATTTGTAAAGATTGCCGTGTTTTCTGTGTAATTGGCAATGACCATAGGTTAAGATTTGGTAAAGTTCAATTTTTAGGGTTACCAATCTATAACGAAGAATTTTCCGTTTTCTTGTGATGTTATGATAATTAATATTATTTTTGCACTCCTAAAAAACATACATTTATGAACCATTACGAAACTGTTTTCATTTTGAATCCCGTGCTTTCTGATGAACAGATAGCGGAAACAGTTAAGAAATTTGAAGATTTCTTAATTAACAATGGCGCCAAAATGGTCTCCAAAGAAAATTGGGGGCTAAAAAAATTGGCCTATGCCATACAGCACAAGAAAAGTGGTTTTTACCACTTGTTCGAATTTACAGATTCCGGCCAGGTTATTAATCCCTACGAGCAAGAATTCAAAAGGGACGAGCGTATTATGCGCTTCCTAACGGTCAAATTAGATAAGCACGCCGTTGCGTGGGCGGAAAAAAGAAGAACAAGGTTAAAAACCAAAGCATAACATGGCAACATTACAACAACAAGCAAAAGGAAAGAAAGATGGGGAGATTCGGTATCTGACCCCGTTGAACATTGAGACCAATACCAAGAAGAAGTATTGCCGTTTCAAAAAATCCGGTATTAAATACATCGACTACAAGAATGCCGATTTTTTAATGATGTTGGTCAACGATCAAGGCAAGCTATTGCCAAGAAGGTTAACAGGTACTTCATTGAAATACCAACGCAAAGTGGCCCAAGCGGTAAAAAGGGCGCGTCATTTGGCTTTGATGCCGTACGTAGGCGATCTACTAAAATAACCTAAGGCAAGATGGAACTTATATTAAAACAAGACGTAGAGCATTTGGGCTTTAAAGACGATGTCGTAGACGTAAAGAATGGTTATGGCAGAAATTTTCTGATTCCACGAGGATTGGCTGCTATGGCGACTCCCTCTGCAAAGAAAGTGCTAGAAGAGAATTTGAGACAAAGGGCCCACAAAGAGAAGAAGGTTGTTGATGCAGCGAATAAAACTGCGGATGCATTGAAAGCCCTTGAAATGAAAATTTCGGCTAAGACAGGTGCAGCCGATAAGTTATTTGGATCGGTAACTACGATAGATCTTGCCGCTGCTTTGGAAAAGGAAGGGCATGCCATCGATAAGAAATTTATCAGCATACAAGGTGGTGCGGTAAAGCGTACCGGGCCTTATAATGCCCAAATTCGATTACATAGAGATGTAGTCGTAGATTTTCCATTTGAGGTAGTTTCCGATAAGAAATAAGCTTCATTTGAATAAAATGATGAGCCTTTCGGTACTTCCGGAAGGCTTTTTTATGATTTATAATAAGATGAAATATACAAGGCTTACAAAGCAGCAATTAGAAGAATTGCACCCCGAGTTTATAAACTTTCTAGCTACCCAATCCATAACATCGGATGAATGGGAAGCGCTTAAAAAAGATAGACCTCAAGTCGCTGAAGAGGAACTCGATGTTTTTAGCGATTTGGTCTGGGAAGGTGTGTTAGGCAAAGTTGAATTCCTTGAGAATATTTCGGAAAAACAAATGCATCTTTTCCATTTGGCTGAAAAAGAAATGAAATTACTTTCGGTAAAAGTAATGAACCCCGATATCGATTTAAACAGTACAATAGGTTTCAATTGGTTCAAAAAAAACTGGCAATCCGATTTTGTGGAATATTTGACCGCATCCAAAGCCTATACTGACGATAAAAATTTGGACAAATTCAAATTGATCCAACAAGGTGCCGTGATTACTAAAGGGGAATTGTGCCAATGGTTTGATAAGGTGATAGAAGCCCGCTAACCTCCGAAGGGGGAACAAAGATGCCTCAGGTTAGAAATTTAATTGTATCGTTAAAAGCTCCTCCCTTAAGATTAGGCGAGGAGTATTTTACTTGCCAAAGACGAGGAAGAAGACGGAGGGGTTGAAGGCCCGAGCCTTTTTGAAAGCACCAAACCAATGGCTTCGCCCAATCTAATGTTTTAATGTGCGGCCAAACTCCTCGTTGTTTAAAACCCACAATCATTTATATTTGCACCACAACAAAACCTAATGGCACAAAAACCAAGTATACCTAAAGGTACCCGCGATTTTACTCCTTCTGAAGTCAAGAAGCGCAACTATATTTTTGACCTCATTAAAAAACACTTTGAGACTTTTGGTTTTCAGCCAATAGAAACGCCCTCTTTTGAAAATTCCGAAACCCTAATGGGTAAATATGGAGATGAGGGGGATCGCTTGATTTTTAAAATTTTGAATTCGGGGGATTTTATTAGTAAGGTCGATGATGTTACGTATGGTTCTAAAGATTCAAATTCGTTATCTCCAAAAATCACCGAAAAAGCACTACGCTACGACCTCACCGTTCCCTTTGCCCGATATGTGGTCATGCACCAGAACGAAATTGATTTTCCTTTTAAGCGCTACCAGATACAACCCGTTTGGCGTGCAGACCGCCCGCAAAAAGGCCGTTTTCGTGAGTTTTATCAGTGTGATGCCGATGTGGTAGGCTCCAATTCGCTTTTGCAAGAAATAGAGTTGATTCAGCTCTATGATGCGGTTTTCACCGATTTAAAACTCCAAGGTGTAAATATTAAATTGAATAATCGCAAAATCTTATCCGGTATTGCCGAAGTCATTGGTGCAAAAAAGTTATTGATCGATTTTACAGTGGCTTTGGACAAATTAGATAAAATCGGTGTAGAAGGCGTAAAAAAAGAAATGGCCCAAAGGGGACTTTCCCAAGAAGCCATTTCGAAAGTAGAACCTTTGTTCACACTTTCTGGGAGCAACTTAGAACAACTCGAGACTTTAAAAGACTTACTTGTCACTTCCGAAACGGGAAGTAGAGGAGTTGAGGAACTTATCTTTATCATCAAAACTGTCGAAGAAATGGGTTTGCAAACTGCAAAACTTTCCATAGATGTGACCTTGGCTCGCGGGCTCAATTACTACACGGGAGCTATTTTAGAGGTGGCCGCCCCCCAAGGAGTGCATATGGGTTCCATCGGTGGGGGTGGTCGGTATGATGACCTAACAGGCATTTTTGGACTAAAAGATGTCAGTGGAGTGGGCATATCCTTTGGTCTTGACCGTATTCATTTGGTTCTGGAGGAATTGGGATTGTTCCCAAATAGTATTGACCAGTCGTTGCAGATTCTCTGTTTGAACTTTGGAGAGAACGAAGCACTCGCCTCCTTTAAGTTGGTTACTGCGTTTCGTATGTCTGGTATAAAAGCGGATTTATATCCATCGGATGCTAAAATTCAAAAGCAATTTAAGTATGCGAATAATAGAAACGTTCCTTACGTTGTTCTTCTCGGAGAAAAAGAAATGACCAATGGTACTTTCATTGTAAAACATATGGAAAGTGGTGAGCAGGTTGTCTATTCTCTTGAAAATCCTCAAACTTTTATCGAAACGCTATAGCTTTTTTTTAATTTCTTTGATAATCGTTTTATAGTAATCGATTTCATGGGGTACATACTTTTTTAAATTTGCCATGCCCCAAGTTTCTTCAGAAAATTGTAGCAAAGAAATGAGTGCTAAATCTTCAACTTCACTTTCCTGTTTACGTAAACCTTCCAAAGGGACTTTCAACTCACACAAAAACGTATGGTGGAATTCACAATCAATTAAATGCTCGGAATGTTCGTGAACCGATTTGAAAACTCCGATTTTTTCAAGTTCGGCTGTAGAAATTGTAAGTCCTATTTCTTCTTGTACTTCCCGAACGGCCGATATTTCTATTTTCTCCCCGGCACCGATATGCCCCGCAACTGAAACGTCCCAAAGTAGGGGGTGGGTATCTTTGTCTTTTGCGCGTTGTTGAATAAGTAGTTTACCACCCTTGGTATAAAACCATACATGGATAGTCGGGTGAAACCAACCTTGTCGATGGGCTTCCGATTTAAGGGCAGTTTTACCGATGAAGTTTCCTTCGGAATCTAAAATGTCTACAAGTTCATCCATTGTCTAGGAAGTTAAAAACAATTTTCCTCCCATCATTTTCGAGGGGAGGTGCCGCAGGCCGAGGGGTTTTCACAGGCTGGTTAGAAAATTATTAAACATTGCGAGTTCATAGGCTAGCCACCCCGTCTGTCGGCACCCCTCCTTGAAAAAAGGAAGCCCCATGGTTAATCAAAATAGCTAAACGTCTCCCCCTCTTTAATATCTAACAAGGTCTCATAGATTAACCGGATTACGTTTTCTACATCATCGCGATGTACCGTTTCAACCGTGGTATGCATGTACCGCAACGGCAAAGAAATTAATGCCGATGCCACACCACCATTACTATAAGCAAAAGCGTCGGTATCTGTTCCAGTAGATCGGGACGCGGCCATACGCTGAAATGGAATTTTATTCGCCTCAGCTGTTTCTATAATACGTTCGCGCAATTTATTCTGTACTGCGGGGGCGTAAGAAATAACTGGTCCCGAACCAATTTCGGTATGACCTTGGGTTTTCTTGTCGATCATCGGTGTGGTCGTATCGTGACACACATCAGTGATGATTGCAACATTGGGTTTTATGGTCTGGGTTATCATTTCGGCTCCTCGAAGCCCTATTTCTTCTTGCACCGCATTCGTGATATACAGCCCGAAAGGTAATTTTTTTTTGTTTTCATGCAAGAGCCGCGCCACTTCTGCTATCATAAAGCCCCCGACACGGTTATCTATGGCCCGGCAGACAAATTTGTCATCGTTCAAAATATGGAACTCATCTGGGTAGGTAATGACGCAACCAACATGAACACCCATTATTTCAACCTCATCCTTATCTTTTGCACCTATATCGATGAAAATATTGTCTAGCTTGGGGGGTGTTTCTTTCGATTTGTCTCGAGTGTGTATTGCCGGCCAACCAAAAATACCTTTGACCATACCTGCTTTGGTGTGAATATTCACCCATTTGGAGGGTGCTATTTGGTGGTCGCTACCCCCATTTCGAATAACATAAAGCAATCCGTTATCGGTTATATAGTTGACGTACCAAGAAATCTCGTCAGAATGTCCTTCAATTACCACTTTATATTTCGCATCGGGATTGATGACGCCCACCGCCGAGCCGTACGTGTCAGTAATAAAGGTATCGACATAGGGTTTAAGATATTCCATCCACAATTTCTGACCTTCCCATTCATAACCTGTTGGAGCGGCATTGTTTAAATATTTTTCTAAAAAGTCAAGAGATTTTTTTGTGATAATTTTCTTAGCAGCCATTTAAAATTTATTTAGTTACAAACTTAGGAATATTCACTTTTAATTAATAATAAGCGGGATTATTTATCGTTAATTTTGGCAAGGCTTTAGCATTTATGTCCGCCATGAAAAAAAACATACTCTTACTTTTTTTATCAATTTTCGGTTTTTACGGAATTGCCCAAGTGGAGGAACAGCCTTTGGATTCTATAGCGGAAAAAATGATAATTGTCGAAGGAGATTCCATTTTTCGAAATTCTATAGACTTAGACGAAGTCTTTCTTTTCGGAAAGCTTAAATTCGGTTCTTATAGAGATAAACTTCGATACTATATTCTACGCAGGAAGACCCTAAAGGTCTATCCGTATGCAAAGCTTGCTGCTGAACGTTTGGTTGAATTGAACGACAGTATAACCAGCATTAGAAAAAAAAGGCATCAAAAACGGTATACTAAAGAGGTGCAGAAGTTTATCGAAGAAGAGTTTGCTGAAGAACTCAAGAAACTAACCCGTACCGAAGGACAGATTTTAGTAAAATTGATTTATAGGCAAACCGGTGATACTGCTTTCGATCTGGTCAAAGAACTACGCAGTGGGTGGCGTGCATTTTGGTACAACACCACGGCAAGTATGTTTAAAATTAGTTTGAAGGAAGAGTTTCACCCAGATCGCATTCATGAAGATTATCTTATAGAAGATATTCTGCAAAGAGCTTTTGCAGCATACCGATTGGAACGCCAAGAGTCTGTTTTAGATTATGACTATGCACAGCTCAGTAACAAATGGACTATAAGTGGTAAGAAACAATAAACAGGTTGCGAAGTATAATAGCAAGTTGTTTTTCTAGAAACCCTTAATAAGGTTAGAATTAAGCATGTAAACTATTTTTTCTGTCCAAAAAGAGAGTCTAAAATCACTTTTATACTATAAAACCCCAGGGCAATAGCCGTAATGCCTAGAATTAGGCCTAAAACAAGAACTGGCCAATATAACGGATGTTCCTGGTTTTTGAAGGCCTGATAAATGACGAAGGGTGCCAAGAACATTAAGGCTACGGTGAAAGCGATGAATTTCACACCTTTTAGTAGTAGTTCTTTGTCCGTTTTCATAATTGGGTTGCCAAATAAATGTTTATGCTAAATCTTTTTCCGGAAATGAGTCAATTATTCGATTATTAGCGATTTGTTAAATGACTGACAAACAGCAAAATAACCTAAAGCAAAATTATCCTTATTATCAACAGTATCGAAACTATCATTGTTATCGATGTTTGTTACGTTTATAATATTACCTCGAACTGTTGCTGCGGGTGTTTGAAACGGGCCTTGGTCGCCTCCAGACTGCACTATAATCTGATTCATATAATTAAAAAAAGGTTTGTCAACACCTATAATACTTACCTCGACTTCCCTGCCGGATTCAATCCCATCTTCATAGAAATAAGAAAATTGAAAGGTCTGACCTGGATAGAATTTGTCTTCGGTAACAAGATATTCATTGAAATCAAAATCAAAAAGATAAAAATCATCACGATCTGGGCTATCTGTAAAGGTGACCACTATTTCGGTCTCTTCGCCCGAAAACAAAGTTGCATCTCCCTGTTCTAATTTATCTATGGGAACCGTAGGTACATACGTTGTGCTAGCTTCAAATATAGAGCCCTCATAGATGATTTGAAGCAATAATTCTGCAGATGTCATAAAATCTAAGCTTGTATCCTTGCGGTATAAACCACTCCCTGGCTGCGTTTCAAGAAGTACGATACTCTCATTCAACATGGTATTTGTTATTGTAATTTCATCTAATTGCGCAGGACTGATTTCACCGAAAAAATCACTGGAAGTACTGACCTTTACTTCTGCAAAAAAGGGTGATGTAGTAACGGTGGTATCTATCCTGATAAGTGCGTCTACTATTAAACGTGGTTCTTCCGATGGCACATCTACTTCTATAACATCTTCACATGATGTCAAAAACGAGAGAACTAGAAATAATGAAAACATTTTTTTCATAGCCTTAAAATTTGAAGTTATAGGTTACAGCGGGTACAATTCCAAAAATAGAAGTACGTACCGCTTCATTGGCCCCTGTATCAAGATTTTGTCGAAAATTAATCGATGCTGCATTTCTGCGATTATAGAGGTTGTAAATGCTGAAAACCCACTCAGCTTGCCATTTTCGCTTGATGTTCTTTTTTGGAGTTAAGGTCGCTGCTATATCAATACGGTGATAGGCGGGTAGGCGTTCTTTATTTCTAAGTCCATAGTAAGGTACTGTTAGACCCTGAAATTCGAATTGCCCTATAGGATAGTTAGTGGGCTGACCTGTTTGATATACAAAGTTGGTGTTGAAACTCCATTTCTTGTTGAGTTCGTAATTTCCGTAGAAAGAGATATCGTGGGCCTTGTCAAAGGGTGAGCTGTACCATTCGCCAAAATTGATTCCCGTTTCACTGGGCGTCCCACCGTTATCTTCCACGGGCACCCTTCCAGGAGTTCTTTGTTCCGATCTTGAGATTGTATAGGCCAACCACCCTTGAAAGACACCTTCATTCTTACGCAATAATAATTCGAGCCCGTAGGCCCTTGCCTCCCCATTTAAAATAACCTGTTCTATGGCATCATTTGCGATTAGATTCGCTCCGTCTATATAGTCGATACGGTTCTGAATATCCTTATAAAAAATTTCCGTTTCAAAAGAATAGTCCCCGTTTTTGATATTCTTGAAATAACCTAATGCATATTGGTCTAAAAGCTGTGGTTTGATATAAGGGCCACTAGGCGCCCATACATCCAATGGCGTAGGTGAGTTTGTATTCGACAACAAATGTAGATATTGCGCCAGTCGTGTGTAACTCGCTTTGAACGAACTGTTATCATTAATGGTATAAGCGAGGGAAACCCTTGGTTCAAAATTATTAAAGGTTGCGAGATTACCACCACGTCCGGGGTTGATAGTTTCCACAGGGTCGGCCTCTTGGTAAATCATCAAAAAGGGATCAAAAAATACGGGTTCATCATTCTCATAGATATTGAGCGCATCTTGTCCAAGACGAACAAAGTTACTGAAGCGAAGACCATAGTTCAGACTTAGGTTTTCGGTTACATCGTGTTCGATATCAATATAGACAGCGAATTCATTGGCATATTTTCGGGTCAACTGCTCTTCTAGAATACCCGATTCTGAATTACTTGGCTCAATTTTTCCTGGATTGAACTGGTAGTAAATATTGTTGACCCCGTAGTTGATTTGTAACTTATCACTTAAATAGTGTTTTAAATCATATTTCACGTTGAAATTTTGTATACCGGAGTTCCAATTAAAACCGACGAAATCTAATTTCAATCCATAATAATAGTCGGAATAGATTACGGAAAGGTTAGAGAAAAGTTTGTCTGAAAACAAATGGTTCCAACGAAAATTTCCGACCGTATTCCCATACGTATTTACAAAACTTTCGCTGATCCCGAAAACGTCCCGACCAAAATAACCAGATAAAAAGATGCTATTTCTTTCATTGATATTGTAGCTTATTTTAGTATTCAAATCATAGAAATAAGCAGTATTGTCGAGATCGAAAAGAGGTAAGAGCAGATGGGCGTAAGATGCACGGCCCCCGATTAAAAAAGCAGCTTTGTCTTTTAAAATAGGGCCTTCGACCAGCAAGCGACTTGCAACGGCACCAATGCCACCATTAACTTTGAGTTCTTTACTGTTTCCTTCTTTTTGGAATATGTCCAGCACTGAAGAAACCCTTCCGCCATATCGTGCGGGAATACCCCCTTTATATAACTTGATATCTTTTATTGCATCGGGATTGAAGACTGAGAAAAATCCGAAAAGATGCGATGAATTAAATATTATGGCCTCGTCTAGTAAAATTAAGTTTTGATCGACCGAGCCCCCTCGAACATTGAAACCTGAAGCGCCCTCACCTGCATTTGTTACACCGGGCAACAGTAAAATGGATTTTATGACATCGGCCTCCCCAAGAATTACTGGGATTTTTTTTATCGTTTCGACTGATAGAGCATTTACGCTCATCTGGGGTTTCCGAATGTCCATCTTTTCGATATTTTCGGTAACTACCACCTCTTCGAGCTGTTCAGCAGCCTCTTGCAATTGAAAATTGATTTTACGATTTTCAGAAAGTGATACAGTCTGAACGATATCTTGAAAGCCCAAATAACTGACTTGTAACTGGTATTCGCCTTCTGGTAAAGTAATTGAATAAAAGCCGTATTCATTGGTGGTGACCCCTGTACGAAGCTCTGGAAAAGCAATAGTAACTCCGATAAGGGTTTCATTACTAGAGGCTTCCGAAACAGCACCACTCAATGTGTACCGCTCTTGCGCAAAATTTTGAATAGAAAAAAATAGAAAAACCGAGAGTAAAACCTTGGTAATTGGATTCATTAAAAAGCAATTTTTTATAAAAGTAATCAGAAAAATAGCAAGGGTGAAAACGTTAACAGTAATTTAAAAAAAGAGGCCCCCGTCATTAGCGGGGGCCTCTTTCCTTAAGTAAAACATTGCTTATATCGAATTCAGAATCGTATTAAAAATAGCACTTGGACGCATAGCATTTGCTACCATTTCTGTATCCGGTAAGTAATAACCCCCAATGTTCTGAGGTTTTCCTTGGGCTTCAATCAGTTCATTGGTGATTCTTAATTCGTTGTCTTTCATATCTTGGAAGGCTTTTTCGAAAATAGACTTCAATTCAGTATTTTTACTTTGCTTGGCCAACGCCTCTGCCCAGTACATCGCAAGATAAAAATGACTTCCGCGCGTGTCCAATTCCTTAACTTTTCTAGAGGGCGATTTATCGTTGACTAAGAATTTTTCTGTAGCACTATCTAGGGCATCGCCCAAGATTTTTGCCTTTTCATTCTCGTTTTTATCACCATAAAATTCTAACGAAATGCCCAAAGCTAAGAACTCACCTAAAGAATCCCATCTGAGATGGCCCTCTTCTAAAAACTGTTCTACATGTTTAGGAGCGGAACCTCCTGCTCCAGTTTCGAAAAGACCACCCCCGTTCATTAGGGGAACGATAGAGAGCATTTTCGCACTTGTGCCCACTTCTAAAATAGGAAAAAGATCGGTCAGGTAATCCCGCAAAACGTTTCCGGAAACCGATATGGTGTCTTTACCATCTTTGAGGCGCTGTAACGTAAATTCTGTAGCTTTTTTAGGTGAAAGAATTCTGATATCTAACTCTGATGTATCGTATTCCTTTAGGTATGTATTCACTTTTTTTATGAGTTCTGCGTCGTGTGCACGGTTTTTATCCAACCAAAAAACGGCAGGATCCTGGGTTGCTTTCGCACGAGAAACAGCTAGTTTCACCCAATCTTGTATTGGTGCGTCCTTTACTTGGCACATACGCCATATATCACCTTCTTCTACGGTATGTTCGATTAATATTTTTCCCGAATTAATGTCCAAAATTTTGACTTTACCGGCTGAACTAATTTCAAAAGTTTTGTCGTGAGAACCATATTCTTCCGCTTTTTGCGCCATAAGACCAACATTAGGTACAGTTCCCATAGTTGTTGGGTCAAAGGCTCCGTGTTTTTTGCAGAATTCGATGGTAGCCGTATAAATATCTGCATAGCTGCTATCGGGGATTACCGCCTTGGTATCTTGTAACGTACCTTTGGTGTTCCACATCTGACCTGAGTTGCGGATCATGGCCGGCATCGAGGCATCTATAATAATATCGCTTGGTACATGAAGGTTTGTAATACCCTTATCGGAATTGACCATCGCCAAACCCGGTCCGGTCTTAGTAGCTAGTTGAATGTCACTTTCGATTTCCTTTTTTTTGTCGGAAGGTAAATCGTCTAGTTTCGCATATAAATTTTCAAGACCATCATTTGCACTAATTCCAATTGATTTAAAAGTCTCATCGTATTTATGGAATACTTTTTCAAAGAATACCTCTAAGGCGCGACCGAAAATAATAGGGTCTGATACCTTCATCATGGTTGCCTTCATATGAAGGGAGAATAACACACCTTTATTTTTTGCGTCTTGTACCTGTTCTTGAAGAAAAGTAGTTAGAGCAGCCTTGCTCATCACCGTTGCATCAATAATTTCACCCTTTAAAAGGGAAACCTTTTCTTTAAGAATGGTCGTACCACCATCTGTTTTGAACAACTCTATTTTGACATTCGTTGCAGTATCGATTGTCAATGATTTTTCGTTGGATTTAAAATCGCCATGATCCATTGTGGCCACATGAGTTTTGGAACCAGGACTCCAAGCACCCATTGAATGCGGGTTTTGCTTCGCATAGTTTTTTACCGCCCTTGGAGCCCTTCTGTCCGAATTACCCTCACGAAGTACAGGGTTTACTGCACTACCTTTAATTCGGTCGTACCTAGATCTAATGTCAAGCTCCGAATCGTTATTGGGATTGTCGGGATAGTTGGGTAGGGCATAGCCTTTGGCTTGTAATTCAGTGATCGCTTCTTTCAACTGCGGAACCGACGCACTAATATTGGGTAGTTTAATGATATTTGCTTCTGGTTTTTTTGCCAAGTCGCCCAACTCTAGCAAATCGTTGGAAATTTTTTGATTATCGTTCAAAAAATCGGAAAAGGCAACAATAATTCTACAAGCTAGCGATATGTCTTTGGTTTCGATATGTATATCGGCGGTTTTCGTAAATGCTTTTACTATCGGTAAAAATGATTGGGTCGCTAAAGCTGGTGCCTCGTCGGTCTTGGTATAAAAAATCTTCGACATGAATGGATTGGGTTTTGTTTTAAGCCGAGCAAATATACGATTTTATGTGATTTTGCCCGTGAAAAGATGGTAGGCCAATAAACTTAATTATTATTGAAATTGTAAGTTCGTCAATTATGTAGTTTTGAAGTCGACCTTAGCGCAAATGAACAATATCGGATTAGATTATTTTCGAAAAAGATGAAGCTGGTTAACGTATTGGACAGTCTGGTAATATATTCCCTGTGCTGATTAGTGAAGCTTAATACTAAATATGGGACCATTGGTTTCTTCGGGTTATTTACAGAGACGTAAATGCGATGATAATTGTCTTAGAATAGCAAAAGCCATATCATTGTACAAGTACATTGATATGGCTTTTTAGGAAATCGCTGTCAAACTTTCTTCCCTGTTTATAAACAGATCGGCAACCATTGATTGCGTTTGCGGCACGATATCCAACGTTTGAAAACTCTTTTGCTCTAAAGTATTGAACCAAGCAACAAATGGGTTTTCTTATCGATGTTTTAATGACCTTAACCTGTATACGCACAACCGAAGTTTTGCGTGTACCATAAGTACATCCACATAGGTTTTTTCCAAAAAGCGACAGCTTTTTGGCTCTATGCTCGTTTTGTGTCAGGATACGTACTTGACATACATCAAATAAAAATCCTTAAAAACTAGACAACAATATAAAGAACGTAAACTCTATAACGACTTTTAATCCAACCCTAGACAGGTTTTTTTTCAACCGCGGACTAAATATAGGATTATTTTGACGAGCAGTCAAGGTTTTTAACAAATTTAAAATCAACAACTTATGAACTTGACTAATTAACAATTGTTCATAAAAAAAATCCCATACCAATTAGAATCGGCACGGGATTTTTTCATTTATGAATCGCGTTTACGAGCGTACTTCTTTAATACGGGCCTTTTTACCTGTAAGACCTCTGAAGTAGAATATACGTGCTCTACGTACTTTACCTTTTTTATTGACTTCAACTTTCTGCAAAGCGGGCATGTTAATCGGAAAAATACGTTCTACACCTACTGTACCCGACATTTTACGGATAGTAAAGGTTTCCGTCGATCCGGTGCCTCTTCTTTGAATAACGACACCTTTAAAAAACTGGGTACGCGTCTTTTCACCTTCCTTGATTTCGTAGTATACGGTGATTGTGTCACCAGCAGAAAATTTAGGAAATTCTTTTCTCGGAACAAATTCGTCTTCAACGAATTTTAATAATGATTCCATGATTTAGTTTTAACGTTATGTTTCAATCAACATTCACGATTTTCGTCAGAGGTTAATTTAACAGGATGCAAAAATAGGCTATAAAATAGATTCTACAACATTTTTTAATGATTTTATTGGCAATCTAAAAAGGATTCAAAAACCAATACAACTAGTCTATGCTTAAGAGTTTTAGAAGTTTGTGAGGTCGGAAGTATTTTTGACTCCCGACTTTTTCAGTCTAACAAGTCGGGCCTTAACTTTTCTGTTCTTGTTTGGGCCTGGTCTTCACGCCACTTTTCTATTTTGGGGAAATTACCGCCTAATAGTATTTCAGGTACTTTCAGTCCCTTATAATCGGCTGGTCTTGTATATACAGGTGGGGCTAAAAGATTATCTTGAAACGTATCGGTAAGCGCCGAAGTTTCATTATTCAAGACCCCTGGAATCAATCGAATTATAGTATCACAAAGTATCGCAGCACCTAGTTCACCTCCAGAGAGCACATAATCACCTATTGAAATTTCCCTTGTTATAAAGGCATCCCTTACCCTTTGGTCCACACCTTTATAATGCCCGCAGAGAATAATAATATTTTCCAACAAAGAGATGCTATTGGCCATTTTCTGGTTCAGGGTTTCGCCGTCGGGGGTCATGTAAATGATTTCATCATAATCTCGCTCAGATTTTAAAGCAGCAATACACTTATCGATGGGTTCTACCATCAACACCATTCCCGCTCCTCCACCATATTGGTAATCGTCTACTTGATTGTAACTTTTATCCGTATAATCTCGAAGGTTGTGCATTTGTACTTCGACCAAACCTTTCTCGATTGCCCTTTTTAATATAGATGCGCCAAAAGGACTTTCCAATAATTCGGGTAATACTGTTATAATATCGATGCGCATGAGAAGATTTTATTTTGAAATCATTCGGGAGTCCAAAAGTAATGAAAACAGCGGGTATCTTTTTGCCAGCCTAGTTTTTCGTATAGCTTTTGCGCCGGGTTATCTATGGCCGTTTCTAAGGCTGCTCCTTTGTATCCGTTTTCTATACAAAAGGCTTTCGCACTGTTCAAAAGGGCTTCTCCGATTCCTGTTTTTCTTTCTGAAGGTGCAACGTATAAATCGTTCAAGATATACTCCGGTTCTAAGGATACAGATGAAAAGGTAGTGTAAAGTTGTGTAAAGCCGACCGCTTTATTATCCACATAGGGCATAAATACTACAGATTGCTGTTTTACGAATCGTTCTTTTAAGAAATGTAATGACGAATCAACATCCGATTCTTGTTTGTAAAAGACCCGATACGCATCAAATAGTTGGGCCAATTCTTGAAGATCCATTGTTTTGGCCCTAATGATTTTCAACATGGTTCTAATTGATAAAAGCTCCGAAGGGAGCTTTTATCTTATTTTTGTTTTTTGTACCTATTGATTTCGTCTTGTAACTGGCGAGAGATTTTTTGTTCCCTTTCCAGGGCCCTTCTCCTATGATCTTCGTATTCGGTTTCGAGCTCAGACAAATTGGTCTTGGCCTCTTGGGTAAGAATGTTACTATTTCTGAACTTATAGATAAAAAATAGCAATAGCGCCAACAAAGAGGCGATAACCGTCCACAATATGGCATTGTATGTACCTTTTGATACCATAATGCCCAAGAAAGACATGCTGTCCTTTTCTTCGGTTACCCCTGCCAGATTGTTCGTGGTCTCCTCCAACTTTTTATTCAATGAGGCAATTGTAGATTCATGGCCAGAAATGGTAGCCTTAAGTTCAGCCGCTCTCTTGTTAAATCCACTTAAGGTATCCAAAACATTTTGACGCAACTTATCTAAAGATATTGTTCGAACAACTTCGTATTTTTTTCCATCGGCCCTGTAGTTGCCCGATTTTTTATAAACAAATTCAAATTGGCTATCAATAGCACCTTTGTCGAGAGAGATACTTTCTTGTTCCTCTTCCTGCGCAAATTGTAGGTTGAATGTCAATAAGGCCGTTATGATTAACAGTATTCTAAAACCTTTCATGTTCACTTGATTCTTTGAATTAATCAGTTAGAAGCGACTAAAGTAATTGAATATTATCAATTAAGAAAAAAAATCACGGATAAGGTTGTGTGCCGGTAAGATTTCCCGTTAAAAATTATGTGATTTATTCTGGAAATTAAGCATCTGACTAATAATAGGTGTATCGTCTGACCTTTGCAATATATTTCGCCAAACGTATTACCTGGTGTGAGTAACCATATTCATTATCGTACCAGATATAAAGGACGATATTTTTTCCATTACCGGTAAGTATAGTGGCATTGCTATCGTATATGGCAGGTGCCGAAGTACCTACAACATCGGAGGACACCATTTCTTTACTTAAGGAGTATTTTATCTGTTCGACCAAATCGCCTTCAAGCGCATATTTTTTAATCACGGTATTGATGCCACTTAAAGAAGTCTTGTTTTTTATCTCCAGATTCAAGATAGCCAGCGAACCGTTGGGCACTGGCACCCTAATGGCATTTGATGTCAACTTCCCTTTTAGTGAAGGAATTGCTTTCGCAACAGCCTGACCCGCACCGGTCTCCGTAATTACCATATTCAATGCTGCGGCCCTGCCTCTTCTATATTTCCCATGCATATTATCAACCAAATTCTGGTCGTTGGTGTAAGCATGTATGGTTTCTAAATGCCCCTTTTTTATGCCAAAAGAATCTTCCACAATTTTCAAAATAGGCGATATTGCATTTGTTGTACAAGAAGCCGCCGAACATATTTTCAGTGTATCAGGGTCATACATTTTATGGTTTACGCCATGTACAATGTTTGGTATTTCTTTGCCAGGTGCCGTAAGCAGCACCTGAACAGCTCCCTCGGACTTTAAATGTCGGGCCAACTCCGTTTTCGTTCTAAATGCTCCGGTATTGTCTATAATAAGGGCATCTTTTATTCCATATTTTGTGTAATCGATTGCTTCCGGTCTGTCAGCATTAATCATATATACCGTCGTACCGTTTATAACGAGTGCATTATTCTCAAAATCGGTATCGACAGTACCCATAAATTTACCGTGAACGGAATCGGTACGGAGCAAATTGGCTCTTTTTTCCAGTATTCCAGCTGTTGAACTATCTCTTGTCACTATGGCCCTGAGGCGTAATTGATTGCCTTTTCCGGTCTTGGCCATAAGCTCACGGGCCAAAAGTCTTCCGATTCTCCCAAATCCATACAATACTAAGTCTTTTGGTTGTATGGCGTCCGTTTCGTAGGCATCTTTGAGTTTATTGAAAACAAAGGCTTTTACATCATCGACGCTATTATCTTCGGAGTGATATTCATAAGTGAGTTTACCGATATCTAATTTAGAGGCAGGCAGTTTTATATCACTTATGGCTCTTAGAATTTCAACTGAATCAAAGATTGATATTGGTTTCTGCACGAATTCACCTGCGTATTCATGAAGATTGATAATGTCACTTACATTTTTATCGATAACCTGATTTTTGAAGATTACGATTTCTATCGATTTATCATACCAAAGGTAACTGACCAATTTTATGAATTCGGTAGTGGCTTTTCTTCTATCTGCCTGAAAAGCAAGTTCTTTTTCGTAGGATGCATTTTGATTCATCTTTTATGGTTCGGATTAATATGTACCATTACTAAATTACGTATTTCAAACGTTTTCTTGAATTTTAGAAATAAAAAGCGCCCCAATCGGGGCGCTTTTGTCTACGTGTTTTTTAGTTTCACTTTATTGAAAAATCAAACGTTCTCTTTCACCGTCTTCATTAATCATTGTGATTATGGTTCTTCCATATTTCGAAATACCCCCGAAGAGGGTTCTTGCTTGCTCTACATCGTTTATTTCTTCATCATCTAGAGAGAGTAAGACTTTACCATCAAGACCATAGCCACGATACATCTCAGGAACCCCCACGACTTTGACCCCTTTCTTGGTCTTGAACTTTTTCATATCGTCTTTCGATAGATTTTTGACATCTAGGCCCATATTAGGCACAGTTACAGTCTGTCTCTTCTTAAGTACGACGGGCACACTAAATTCTTCCCCATCCCTATCAATAGCTACTTCTACGGAATCATTAGGTCTTTTTGACGAAAGGTAGCCCGTAAGGTCGGCAAACTTTCTCACTTTAATATTGTCGACTTTTTTAATAATGTCACCTTCCCTTAAATCAGCTTCTTCAGCACCAGTGCCTTCTTCAATGCCCATAATATATACGCCTTCGATTTCATTCAAACCTTTTTCAATGGCATAGGGCGTATTCACTCGGGCTGCACTTATTCCTAAGATTCCTTTTTGTACGTTACCATATTCTAAAATATCATCAACTACTTTTTTGGCGATGTTACTTGGTACTGCAAACGAATAGCCGACATAGGAGCCAGTCTGTGAGGTGATGGCCGTATTGATTCCTACTAGATCTCCATTAGTGTTTACCAAAGCCCCTCCGCTGTTTCCAGGGTTTACGGCAGCATCGGTTTGAATAAAGGATTGGTCGACCTTACCTAAATTTCTTGCTTTTGCACTAACGATACCTGCAGTTACGGTAGAAGTTAAATTAAAGGGATTACCAACGGCCAAGACCCATTCCCCGATCTTTATGTTGTCAGAGTCCCCAAAGGCCAAATACGGTAATTTTCGTTCTGTATCAATTTTTATCAGCGCGATATCTGAATTTGGGTCTGTACCAATTAGTTCGGCATCGTATGTCTTGTTGTTGTTCAATGTCACTTGCAATTGATTCGCCTTCGCTATTACATGATTGTTGGTTACGATATAGCCGTCTTGGGAAATGATTACCCCTGATCCCGTGCCTACTTGAGGCCGATCACTACCACTACCGGAACCATAGAAAAAATCCCAACCTGTTCGGCCACGATTTGTAGTTACATTTTTAACATGCACTACAGCATTTACTGTAGTTTCTGCGGCTACTGTAAAATCTACCTCATTAAGACCCGATCCTTTGGGTGATGTGGGTGTAAAACTTGTATTGAAAAGTGATGCCCCATCATTTTCCGATATTATCTTATATTCTGGTTTTTCAAAAAACACCTTGTACGCGCCCAATGTAATTGCCCCTGCGAATAGGGCAATCAAAAATGTACTTGCAATTCTCTTCATGCTTCTGTTTTTTATATTTTCCTTTAGATTGTTAAAATTACTCCATTTGAATAAGTAGTAAAACAGCTTTAACTACTTTTTAACTGCCAAATAAATCTTAATTCCGATTCTTATGGTGTCATAATTAGCAAGCTTCAGTGGCTCGGGTCAATGGGGATAAAATCCTATATTTGTGGCTTGCTATAAATTATGTTACTAACCTTTTATAAATATCAAGGCACCGGAAACGATTTTATTCTTATCGATAACCGCTCGTTGCAATTTCCCAAAAACAATACCAAACTGGTAGCTTCATTATGTGACCGAAAGTTTGGTATAGGGGCCGATGGATTCATTGTTCTCGAGAATGACGAATTGTCAGATTTTAAAATGGTCTATTTCAATGCAGATGGTAATGAAGGAAGCCTTTGTGGTAATGGCGGAAGATGCACGGTTGCCTTTGCAAAGCACCTCAATATCATCGACGATGAAACAACTTTCAACGCGGCTGATGGCCGGCACCGAGCCTCAATAAAAAATAGTATCGTTAGCCTTCAGATGCAAGATGTTTCTGAAATCAAAGAAAAACCTAATTACGTATTTCTTGATACCGGTTCTCCGCATCATGTACAAATGGTAGAAAATGTAAAGGATTTTAAGGTTTTTGAGGAAGGTAAAAAAATACGTTACGGACTTTATGGAAAGTCGGGTAGCAATATTAATTTCGTCGAAGCACTTGGAAATTATGTTTTTGCAGTCCGAACTTATGAACGGGGTGTGGAAGATGAAACCTTATCATGTGGTACTGGAGTTACCGCGGTTGCTCTAGCCATGCACAATGCGGGTAAAGCCGATACCGAAGAGGTGACAATACTTACTGAGGGCGGCGAATTGAAGGTGCGGTTCAGAAAAGAGACAGGAGTTTATAAGGATATTTTTCTCATCGGTCCGGCCCAACAGGTATTTAAAGGAGAACTCGAATGTTGAGTTTAAAGGGAAAAAATATAAAGTTGAGGGCTTTGGAACCTGACGATCTTGGGTTTCTGTACGAGCTGGAAAACAACCCGGATGTTTGGGAAATCAGCGGCACAACAACGCCGTATTCCAAACATGTTCTAAAGCAATATTTAGATAATGCTCATCGCGATATTTATGATGTAAAGCAGCTAAGGCTCTGTATATGTGGTGTTAATGAAAACGTGATTGGACTTATCGACCTTTTCGATTTTGACCCTAAAAACCATAGAGCAGGTATGGGTATTGTTATATTGAACGAAGAGAATCGAAATAAGGGAGTAGGGGCGGAGGCTATCAGATTATTGTCAGAATATGCTTTTTCTATCTTGGCACTTAGACAACTCTATGCCAATGTGATGGAAGACAATCGGGCTAGCATACACTTATTCAAAAAACTAGGATTTAAAGAAGTAGGGGTCAAAAAAGATTGGATTTTTTTTGAAGGAAAGTACAAAAACGAAATTCTGTTTCAGAAACTGACGGTCTAAGTTTCAATTTCTGATTTTTGGAAGTTGGAATTTGTTCAAAAAGAATACATACTATAGAAAATAAGCTCAATGTATATAAAACGTATCTTATTGTTTGTTCTGCTTGCCGGCCTTGTTGCAGGAGGTGTATTCGCTTATACGGTCTACGGCGCCATTTTCTCCCCGAATACGACTTTCGAGAATGATGAAGCATATCTCTATATACCTTCTAATACGGATTTTAGTGAAGTTAAGGAACTCTTGAGTCCGCTTTTGGAAAATTTGAATTCTTTTGAGCAAGTAGCTAAACGTAAAGGGTATGCGGCAAATTTTAAAGGCGGCAAATATGCCATAAAAAAGGGAATGAACAACAATGAAATTATTAATTCGCTGCGCAGCAATAATATTCCAGTAAAAGTTGCCTTTAACAATCAGGAAACCTTGTCCGATTTGGCCGGTAGAATTTCTTCTCAAATCGAACCGGATAGTATTTCTCTTCTTAATGCTTTTCAAGAGGTCGATTTTTTAAAAGCGAATGGATTCAATGACGATTCAAAATTGGCAATGTACCTTCCGAATAGTTACGAGTTTTTCTGGAATACCTCGGCTGAAAAGTTTCGCGACCGAATGCTAAAGGAATACAAGGCTTTTTGGAACGATTCGCGGTTGGAAAAAGCGAAATCACAGAACCTGAAACCAAATGAGGTAATCGCCTTAGCATCTATAGTGCACAAAGAAACCGCTAAAGTTGAAGAAAGGCCCAGAGTTGCAGGGCTTTACCTGAACAGACTGCGAATGGGAATGCTATTACAGGCAGACCCAACTGTTATCTATTCGATGAAAAAGCAATCGGGTAATTTTGACTTGGTGATTAAAAGGGTGCTTTACAAAGATTTGGAATTGGACTCTCCTTACAATACTTATAAATATAGCGGTGTTCCACCAGGGCCTATTACAATGCCAGATATCTCGGCAATCGATGCCGTTTTAAACCCTGAAAAACATGATTATATATATATGGTCGCCAATGTCGAAGATTTCGGTTATCATAAGTTCGCAAAGACTGCGGCACAACATAACCGAAATAAAGTGCAGTATATCAGGTGGATAAATGCACAAAAAATCAATCGATAGGTAATACGTCTTAACTTTGGGACTTCTTAACTAAAACTAGGTATTTTTAACAAAGTCTTTTCAAGAAGAGATAAAATCACGTTTATCTTTGACCTTTGAAATATAAGCAGGTTATTTTTACCGTAAGTCTTATGAAATAATAATGTATGAGAAAGTGGCTACGTTTTACGAGCCCCCTCGTCATTACCTTTATTTTATTGAGTTTTGCATCTAAACCTGCAATGGTAGAAGTGCCTGAAACCCTTAAAGTAACTGAACCTACTGAGGTTTTGTTCCCCAAAAACAAGACCACGCGCATTACAACGATGTTAATGGCTCCTCCTTTTTTAGGAAGCTCATACATCGGCTTCAAAGAAGCCTTGGCCTTTAAAGAGTCCCAAGGCAATTATTTTATTACCAATACCTTGGGGTATTTGGGAAAATATCAATTCGGTATAGGTACCCTGCAGCTAATGGGTGTTTATAATGCTACGCTTTTTTTGAACGATCCAGTGTTGCAAGAAAGGGCCTTTCACACCAATATTGCCCGTAATAAATGGATTCTTAGAAAAGATATCGATCGCTTTGTAGGTAAACAAATCGATGGGGTCTTTATTACGGAATCCGGCATGTTGGCAGCCGCACATTTAGCCGGCGCTGGCAACGTGAAGAAATATTTACGCTCTTGGGGCGCTTTTGATGTCGCCGACAGTTACGGAACGAACATTGCCAAGTATATGAAAAAGTTTTCTGGCTATGACGTTTCACACGTATCGCCCAAACGAAATCCGAAAGTTTAAAGTTCGCTCTTTTACGATTATTTGTACATATGAAAATGGATAGGCCCCGATAATTATATCGGGGTTTATTTTTTTGTACTCATACCAAACTGGCAGTTTGAGCGCAATTGAAAAACCTTTGTGTTCTTAGGCCTTCGACTATGCTAAGTGCGACAACAATTGATATAAATTTTAATTTTTTCAATTATTGACCTTGTATGATAAAGATAGTTGGCCTTTTATGGAGTTCGACATTCGTTTTTTTCCAGTCATTTGCGGTTTTAGTAGCGATATATTCATTCAGTAACGTAATATCGCAAGCAACACACAAACGGGTATTAGGGTGTAAGGTTTTGACCAGCTCGACAAATAATTTGTCGTTTCGATACGGGGTTTCAATGAAAAGCTGCGATTGCTTAAAATCTCTTGAAAGTTTTTCAAGGCGTTTTATGGCGCTCTTCCGTTCTGGGGTGTCGATGGGTAAATATCCGTTAAAGGCGAAACTCTGGCCGTTCATGCCGCTGGCCATTAATGCCAAAATAATTGAAGAAGGCCCTACCAGGGGAATTACTTGAATACTTTTATCATGGGCCATACGAACAACATCTGCTCCAGGGTCTGCGATACCCGGGCATCCGGCTTCAGAAAGTATCCCGGTATTATAACCTTCGAGGCAGGGTTTTAGTAGGGTGGGTATTTCCTCTACTTCGGTGTATTTGTTCAGTACCGAAATATGAAGACTAGACTGTGATTTTCTCGGACTTATTTTTTTGATAAACCGTCGAGCCGATTTTTCATTTTCGACTATATAATGGTCAATGTCTTCTATAGCCTGTTTGATTGAAATTGGTAAAACCTCTAAAGGTTCGTTTTCACCTAGGGTAGTGGGAATCAAATAGAGTTTTCCTATGCCAGTTGTTCTGTTTGCCATTGGTATGGTTTATTGTAATTTTCGGGCAATAGCTTCGCAGGCCGTATCTATCATATGAAAGACTTTTTCAAATCCATCATCATCCCAGTAGGGGTCGGGGACTTCTTTTTGGGGAAAATCTACTTCCCCCAATAATAATTTTACTTTTATAATGTCTTCTTGCGAACTAGCCAAAGCAACAATGTCGTTATAGTTGCTATTGTCCATTGCATAAATTACATCAAATATCTTGAAATCGGTAGTTCGAAACTGACGACAGTGCTGTTTTTCGATGTTCAGTCCATATTTTCGGGCTACTGAAATTGAACGGGGATCTGGCGAGTTTCCGATATGATAGCCGCCAGTACCTGCCGAATCTACATGAACGATTTCTGGGTCAACCTTATTCTGAAGAATACCTTCCGCCAATGGCGACCTACAGATATTTCCGAGGCAGACCATTAAGACTTTGGTTTTCATGTCGCAACTAGGATAATTTCTTGGTAAGGTCTTCGATATATTTCCGGAATTGCTTATCGGTTTCCGCCAGATTATCAACTGTTTTACAGGCATGCAAAACCGTGGCATGGTCTCTCTTGCCAATTTGCGACCCAATGCTTGCCAAAGAGGCCTTTGTTAACTTTTTCGCGAAGAACATAGCCAATTGCCTTGCTTGAACGATATGTCGCTTACGGGTCTTAGATTGCAAGGTGCCAACATCCATCTCGAAATAATCGGACACTACCTTTTGAATGTAATCGATGGAAACTTCGCGCTTGGTATTTTTCACGAACTTTTCAACGACCTGTTGGGCAAGTTCTATGGTAACCTCTTTTTTGTTGAAAGATGATTGAGCAATCAATGAAATAATGGCACCTTCCAATTCACGAATATTCGTTTTGATATGTTTGGCGACATAATCGACAATATCATTGGGCATTTCAACACCGTCTCTATACAATTTGTTCTTAAGTATAGAAACCCGTGTTTCATAATCGGGGGTTTGTAATTCTGCTGATAACCCCCATTTGAACCTAGACAGTAAGCGCTGTTCAATATCTTGCATGTCGACCGGGGCCTTGTCAGAAGTCAAGATGACTTGCTTTCCGTTTTGGTGCAAATGATTGAAAATATGGAAGAAAACATCTTGTGTGCCCGATTTTCCGGATAAAAACTGGACGTCGTCAATAATCAACACATCAATTAACTGATAAAAATGTATAAAATCGTTTCGGGTATTTTTCTTAACCGATTCAATGTATTGTTGGGTAAATTTTTCTGCGGAAATATAGAGCACCGTGCGTTCTGGATACTTATCCTTGATTTCAACACCGATCGCATGTGCCAAATGGGTCTTGCCCAGACCAACGCCACCAAATACCAGTAATGGATTGAAAGATGTACCTCCAGGTTTATTTGCAACGGCCATACCGGCGGATCTAGCCAATCGGTTGGAATCACCTTCTAGGAAATTATCAAAATTATAATTAGGATTGAGCTGGGATTCAATTTTTATATTGCGAATGCCCGGAATCACAAAAGGATTCTTCAATTCGGGATTTTTTGATTTTATGGGCACGTCCATTTCTTGTGGGCCCATGTTGCCTCGATTTGAGCTGGGTATTTTTTCGGTAAAAGGTTCTTTATTTCCGTAGGTGTTCTCCATACGGATAATGTAAACCAACTTGGCCGTTTCACCCAATTCTTTTGTTAGTGCAACTTTGAGTAATTTCACATAATGCTCTTCGAGCCATTCATAAAAAAATTTGCTGGGTACTTGAATGCTCAGGGCATTGTCGGAAAGTTTGACCGGTTTGATAGGCTCGAACCATGTCTTGAATGCCTGCGGTTGTATGTTGTCTTTGATAAACCCCAAACAATTTTCCCATACGGAATTAGCAGTAACACCCATTTTAAAGTTTATCTTAATTTTGTTGGTTAGTGATTTCGAAAGTTGATCAAAAGTACATAAGGTAAAACGCACTTTCTTGATGGGGCAAATATGTGAACAAAAAAGCTAAAAAAAAAATCAAAGACTATTGAATTTACCCTTTTTTTTTCGCATGTTCATAAACTTAAAATCTAAATCATTTAAATATATAGTTTTTACCTGATAATTTATGCATTTTAACAAAATTTCTTTCCGTGTACGCTACGGCGAAACCGATCAGATGGGAGTGGTCTACCACGGCAACTATGCGCAATACTTGGAGATGGGAAGGGTCGAGTGGTTGAGGGAGTTAGGTATTTCTTACAAAAACATGGAAAAAAACGGTATAATGTTACCCGTCGTTTCTCTGTGTCTAGACTTCAAAAAATCAGCAGTTTACGACGACCTAATTACAGTAGAAACTAGACTAAAAAAATTGCCTTTGGTGAAGATAGAATTCGATTATACGATTTACAATGAAAATCAAGAAATTTTGACTTTGGCAAATACCGTTTTGGCATTTCTTGATGTCAAAACCAAAAGACCTATAAAGTGCCCTGATGCTATTTTAAAGAAAATAGGAAAATATTAGAAATGTATCGATAGCCACCTTGTCAATGGCATCTCAATATGAACACATCTCTATATGATTTCAACCCCATAAATTCCTTCAAAGATTTCCTTTATAGTTTGTGCCTCCATTTTGCGAATTGAAATAGTAATTTCACAGTCCATCTCGAATTTTTGTGAAACTATTTCCAGATGTCTTTGTTTGATGGTACGCATTACGATATCCATTTCAGTATAATGAAATGAAAGCTTAAAATCTTGTTTGAGTGTTCTTTCTACGATTTTCGACGACTCCAAAGTTAATTGTGCAGTCGTTCGGTAAGCACTTATCAATCCACCAACTCCAAGTTTGGTACCCCCGAAAATACGGGCAATGGTTACCAGAATATTGGTTACGCCAAAAGATTGTAGCTGCCCGTATATGGGCATACCTGCTGAATTGTTAGGTTCGCCGTCGTCGTTGACACGATACTTCTGATTTTCTATGCCCATTTGCCAAGCATAGCACACATGATTGGCCGTTGGGTGTTTTCTTTTGATTTCTTCGATAAATTTTTTGACCTCATCTTCCGTATCGACAGGAAAAGCGTAGCCGAAAAATTTACTCTTTTTGTCTTTGAAAAGAATTCCACTAGAAGGGCTGGCTATCGTTTTGTATATGTCTGTAGTGTCTTCCATCAGAAAAAGGCGACTAAAATAATGCTTAGCACGGCCAAGGCGATACCGCCCCAGTTTTTAATGCTAATTATTTCTTTGAACAATAGAATACCCAATAATGTGGAGAACATTACAATAGCAACGTTATTGATCGTAAATACCGAAGCGCTGTTCAGGGTATCATTTTCGAGTGCCTTCAGCAAAAAATATATGGAGAAATAATTAGGAATGCCAAGAACGATACCCCCTAAAACATTTCGGAAATTAATTTTCAAAGGACTTTTCGTTATTTTGAATAAAACAAACACAAGCCCTACTATTGCTGCCGAACCAAATACTGTAGCTGAAAAAATAGGATAGTCTTCTTCCCTAATATATACCTCCTGAATATATTTAATACTAGTATCGATTATCCCTGAACCCAGAAAAACTAATAGCGGCAATATTAATGACGATTTTTCGACAGTCATCGATTTTCCTTTGACCGATGCGAAATAAACTGCCGCCAAGGCGAGTACTATACCTAATATTTTTAATAGTCCGAGCTCCTCATTATACATAAAAACTCCAAATAATACGGGAATCACCAGAGACATTTTGGTAGCTACCGATGCGACCGAAACACCCACTCTCTGCGCTGTAGCGGCCATAAGGTTAAACACCAAAATGAACAGAAAACCAAGTGCCAAGGTGCCCCAGAACCAAGGTTTTTTAGGAATTTCAGTTACAATCACTTCGCCTTTATAAAATAGAAGTCCGACGGTACAGGCTACCACATAGTTTGTAACTATAGCGTAAAGAGTATCGACTTTAAAGCGAGTAAATAGTTTGAAAATAACAAAAATCAAACTCGAAAAAAGAACGCTCAGTGCGAGGAACACCATATTAGAGTTTCGATTTTAGCTGAACAATGTCTTCTTGGCCAACTTTTAAATTCCAGCACTGAATTCCGAGTTTTTGGGCCGCGTCAGTATTTTCTTTAGTGTCATCTATAAAAAAGGTTTCTTCGGCCTTTAGATTATTTTCATCGAGTACGAATTGATATATTTCTGCATGGGGTTTTCTCAAATTGATTTCGTGTGAAAGGTAGAACTGCTCAAAAGAATTTCTAAATCGATAGAACTTTTCCCGACCCATTTTTTCTTCGACATGTGGAATATGAAGCGCATTGGTATTGCTTAATAGAAATAAACGGTATTTGCCTTCATTAGCTAAATTTTGAATGAATGCTAAACGTTCGTCGGGGAAATCTAACAACATTCCATTCCAAATATCCGTAATTTCTTCTGGGCTCGCTTTCGGGTAAACAACTGAAAGCTTGTCAATAAATTCTTCCGAAGAAATTCCGCCTACTTCATAAACGTTATTTAGGGCCATCATTTCAGTGGTCGGTTCTGTGGCTCCACCGAATTTTTTCATTTCGCGAAAGATGATTTGTTTATCCAAATTGATGAAAACGTCTCCAAAGTCAAAAATGATGTTTTTAATCATTGCGATATATTTTAAGGGTGTCGGAAGTGATATTTTTTGAATCGAATAAGGTGCCAGAGATTGAAGGTGCTTTCACTCCTTTTTTAAAGGAGGTATTTCCTACAAAAATTCGGGCTTCATCCCATAGATTTGAATCGATAAAAGTCTGTAGGGTATGCCCTCCACCTTCGACAATCATACTGGTTATATTCTTTTGGTGAACTATTTTACAAACCTCGGCAGCCACGTTGCTAGAGAAGTTAATAATCGCATATTCTATGTCTTTTTTTTGTTTTTCGAGGTCTGCTTCTTCCGTAACAATTAGGGTCGTAATACTTCCGTCTAGAACATGATAATCGGTGTGAATTTTTAAACTTCTGTCTAAAACTATACGTATTGGATTTCTGCCAGTCCAATGTCTAACATCCAATTTAGGGTTATCTTCCAAAACGGTTTTGGTGCCTACTAAAATCGCCTGTTCTTCACTTCGCCATTGGTGCACGAACTGTCGTGAGTATGCATTAGTAATCCAATACGGTTCAGGGATTTCTTGCCTCAAGTCTTTCTCAGGAGCTATGAACCCATCTACGGTTTCTGCCCATTTTAGAATGATGTAAGGACGTTTTTTTTCGTGAAAGGTGAGAAAGCGCTTGTGATGTTCACGACATTCTTTTTTCAGCACCCCGACAATTACATCACAACCTGCATTTTTTAATTTGTCGATGCCCTCTCCGGCAACTTTATCGTGCGGATCGGATAGGCCGATAACAACTTTTGGTATTTGGTGTTCAATAATCAGATTCACACAAGGTGGAGTTTTACCATAATGGGAACAAGGTTCGAGCGTAACGTATAGAGTAGCCTCTTTCAAAAACTTTCTGTCTTTTACTGAACTAATGGCGTTCACCTCGGCATGTGCACCGCCATAAGGACTTGTAAAACCCTCACCGATTATTTTTTTGTTATAAACGATTACGCAGCCTACCATGGGGTTCGGGGCGGTAGAATCCAATCCATTCTTTGCGATTTCAATGCACCGCAACATGTATATTCTGTGTATATTCACAGCGTAAAAATAGGATATTATTCAATGGAAACACAGTGTATTGTCCCTTGCCGATTTGAATGATTAAAAGTATCTAGTAACCAGTCGCAGCGGGCAGTTGGTCAATTTTACGTTTATTGTCTACTGCCACTGAATATTGCTAACTCAATTCAAAGAATGCAACTCAAGGAGATTAAAAATATATACCACAAAGAACTCGACGAAATCTATCAGAAGGAAGAAGTCGATAGCTTTTTTTACCTTTTGATCGAACACTATCTCCACTTAGAGCGTTTTGTATTGGCACTTCAGCCGAATTTAACTATTTCCAAGAAAGAAGAACAACCATTATTCGAGGCGCTGACTTTATTGAAACTAGAGCGCCCTGTACAATATATTATTGGGAACACCCATTTTATGGGTTTGGATTTCGAGGTCAGCGAAAATGTTCTGATTCCAAGACCTGAAACCGAGGAATTGGTACGTTGGATTCTTGATGAAGTACGAAATACGAAGTACGAAGTATCAAGTTCGCCCCTTAATAATCACTCGGTCGCTAAGCGAATCCGAATCGACATGCGTGGAAATAAAAACAATAATATTAAAATTCTAGACATTGGCACAGGAAGCGGCTGCATTGCAATTTCTTTGGCAAAAAATATTCCTGAAGCAAAAGTATACGCATTAGATGTTTCAAAAGATGCTTTAGAAATCGCCAAACGAAATGCTGCAAAAAATGAAACGGTCGTTGAGTTTATACAAGCCGATATTTTAGAGTTTCCCGAGTTGCAAGATAGGTTTGATATGATCGTTTCGAACCCGCCGTACGTTCGCGAAATAGAAAAAAAAGAAATACAAAAAAATGTTTTGGAAAACGAACCTGATTTGGCTTTGTTTGTATCCGATGAAAATCCACTGATTTTTTATAAGGCCATTGCACATTTCGCTAAAAGACACTTGAATTCAGGGAGCTCTTTGTTTTTGGAAATCAATCAATATCTGGGAAAAGAAACCCGAGACCTTTTAGAACACCATAATTTTTCAGAAATTGAACTCCGAAAAGATATGTTCGGAAATGACCGTATTTTGAAAGGCATCCATAAAAAATAAATTATTTTTATATGAGCTCAAAAAAATTCATTGTTCATGGAGAGGGGCTACCAAATTGGAGTAATCCGATCAGCCATGCAGTTGTCGTGAATAATATGTGCTTTATAAGTGGCCAATTATCTGTTGATACGAATGGAAACTACGCAAAAGGAACCACCATTGAAGAAGCAGAATTGGCTTTTTCCAATTTTTTTGCTGTTTTAAAGAATGCTGGATTTGAAAAGGAAGATGTTGTGTTTATCGACATTGCTTTTGAAAATCTTAATGATCTTTCCGAAGTGAACACGGTTTTTATAAAGTTGTTCGCAGATGGAAAAAGACCCGCAAGAACAGTCTATCAAGTGGCCGCTCTACCTTTTGGAGGAAAAATTAAAGTTACTGGAACAGCTGTTAAAGACCTTGGAAAAGCAATTTAGAAAAGAATGAAAAGTATTGTAGTATTTTGCGGAAGCAGTGAAGGTAATGACCCAATAATTTTGGAGTCTGCCGTTGAACTTGGACAGACGTTGGCTTCCCGAAACATGACTTTGGTGTACGGTGCCGCAAAAATTGGGGTAATGGGAAAGTTAGCCGAAGGCGCGTTGGATACTAATGGGAAAGTTATCGGAGTCATACCAGATTTTTTAATGCTAAAAGAAGTGTATCACCCTGAATTGACCGAGCTAATCGTTACGAAGAATATGCAGGAACGCAAATTGAAGATGCACGAGCTTTCCGATGGAATCATAACACTTCCGGGAGGTTATGGAACATTGGAAGAGCTTTTTGAAATGATAACGTGGGCGCAATTGGGTCTTCATCAAAAACCCATAGGTCTATTGAACGTGAACGGATTTTATGATGATTTGCTTAAATTGCTTCAGAAAATGGTGGTTCAAGGTTTTCTGAAGCAAGAAAATTATGATATGCTTTTAGTAGATGAAACCGTAAACGGATTATTAAAAAAAATGGAAGCTTATCAACCAATGCCCTTGCCGAAATGGATTAAAAAAGATCAGGTGTAGTTGATGATAATATGAAATTATAGTAATAAATGCCGAATTTGGGGTCCTCCTCTTATTTTTAATTGCCTCCGACGAGAGGAACTAGAGGAAGGCATGGTGCCAATAGCCGGAGGGGTTTTTTGCGAAAACCTTTGGGTCAAAATAACAGGCTAAATAATAAACAGATTCCCGCGTCCACGAGAATGACAATAAAATGAATATAAAACAACAAATAGAATCCCTTAGGCAAGAGCTCCGTGAGCACAACTATAACTACTACGTACACAACAACTCGACAATATCCGATTACGAGTTTGATTTGAAATTAAAAGAATTGCAGGCTCTCGAGGAAAAGCATCCTGAGTTTTATGATGCAGCATCTCCAACTTTACGAGTGGGGGGCGGAATCACTAAAAATTTCGAAACGGTCGTACACAACGAACGGATGTATTCGTTAGATAATTCGTATTCCAAAGAAGATTTGGAAGATTGGGAAAAGAGGATTCAACGCATACTTGGCGATACGCAGGTAGAATTTACTTGCGAGTTGAAATACGATGGGGCATCTATAAATTTGACCTATGAAAATGGTAAGCTTGTTCGTGCAGTAACCCGAGGTGATGGATTTCAGGGAGATGACGTAACCACCAATATAAAAACTATCAAATCCGTGCCCTTGCAGTTAAAAGGCGACTATCCACCAAAGTTTGATATTCGTGGAGAGATCGTATTACCGTTCGAAGGTTTCGCAAAAATGAATGCTGAACGTGTCGAAAATGGGGAAGAACCTTATATGAATCCTCGAAACACAGCATCGGGTAGTTTGAAATTACAGGATAGCGCTGCTGTCGCGCACAGGCCCTTGGATTGTCTCTTGTATGGTATCGTTGGTCAAAATACGGGCATAACTTTTCAGTGGCAAATGTTAGAGAAGGCTAGGGCTTGGGGTTTTAAAGTGCCAACAGCAGCAAAATTGTGCAATTCGACCGATGAAGTTTTGGCTTTCGTTAACCATTGGGATACTAATCGTCATAACCTGCCCTATGAGACAGATGGGGTAGTTATAAAAGTAAACAGCCTCCAAAACCAAGATGAACTAGGTTTTACAGCAAAGGCACCGCGCTGGGCCATGGCCTATAAGTTTAAGGCCGAACAGGTTTCAACGGTCTTGAACGAGATTACCTACCAAGTCGGGCGTACGGGTTCCATTACGCCAGTAGCCAATCTTGATCCTGTGCTATTGGCCGGTACAACTGTAAAAAGAGCTTCATTGCACAACGCAGACCAAATCGCCAAATTCGACATTCGTGAGGGCGATACCGTTTTTGTCGAGAAAGGCGGGGAAATAATCCCCAAGATAATTGGGGTCGATTTCACCAAACGCCCTCTAGCTTCCAAGCCTACCGAATATATTGACCATTGCCCCGAATGCCATACGGCATTGATACGCACAGAAGGTGATGCCAAACATTTTTGCACAAACTATTACGGTTGTCCGCCACAGATTACAGGCCGTATTCAGCATTATATTTCGCGTAAGGCGATGGATATTGAAGGTATGGGTAGCGAAACAATAGAACTGCTTTTTCAGGAAGGTTTGGTTACAAATTATGCAGATCTCTATACCTTGACCAAAGAGCAGCTATTGCCTTTGGAGCGTATGGCCGAAAAATCGGCCGAAAATCTGGTCCATGGAGTGAGCGCGTCGGTAAGTATTCCGTTTGAACGCGTATTGTTCGCCTTAGGAATTCGTTTTGTCGGGGAAACCGTGGCAAAAAAATTGACCAAAGCCTACAAAAACATAGATGCTTTGATATCCACTTCCGAAGAAGATTTGACTGCGGTGAGCGAAATAGGTGAACGTATCGCACAATCGGTGGTAGAGTTCTTTCAAAATGAAGAGAATCAACAAATCATAGCGCGTTTAAAAAGCTATGGGGTTCAGTTTTCCCTTTCTGAAGAACAATTGGAAAATCAGACCGATAAACTAAAAGGCATGACCGTAGTAGTTTCCGGAGTTTTTGAAACGGTTAGCCGCAACGAGCTAAAAAAGATAATTGAGAATAATGGGGGTAAGGTGGGGTCTAGCATATCTTCAAAGACCTCTTACTTGGTGGCAGGAGATAAAATTGGGCCTAGCAAGCGTACTAAGGCTGAATCTTTGGGCGTGCCTATTATTTCTGAAAAAGAGTTTATTGAAATTATCACCTAATCGTTAGTATATCTCCAAGTTAAAAATGAGAAAGTCGAACCTAATAAGTTCAACTTTCCCCGTCTACATGTTTTAAAATCGTTTTCTAAAGCGATTTTTGCGAACTAGCGAACTACTTATACCGACTATTTACCTTTTGCGCCATTTTGTTGGTGATATACTTCAAATGTTTGGCTTTGATAATCTCATTGGCCTTATGGTTTACGCCGAATTTGACCCCACCAAATCCTGTTTGGGCTATTATGGACCCGTCTTCGGCGTTGACTACTGTCCATAGGTACATATTATGTTGGTGCGACCAAATGATTTTTATGTAGGTCTTGCCGCTTTCTTTGGTCAGGATAACATCTTGGTATTTTTCCCATCGACCAGCTCAAAATCGTATTCATAATAAGAATCCATTTTTTTGATATCCTTTTCCTTAAAGAAATCTTGGGGAAGTATCAGTTGCGAATTTTGATTTTTTTCGATATTACGCTCAATGTTGTAATATTCTTTTTCGGGTACGTCTTTGGCGGCGCTTTCCAGTAGTTGGGTCAATTGTTGTGAGAGAAAAAGATAATCTATTTTTGAAAGCTCGCCATTCGCAAAGCCGATTTTGGTTTCTTTTTTCCTATAATTTCAAGATTGTAGCTATAGTAGGCAAAAGTAAAAGCAACACGCTGATAACTTATAGATTCAGTGGGGGCATTAACTCCCATACCATAACTTCTTCCAAAAATAGTCGAGTTCGGGTTTTTTGAAAGGTGGTTCATGCGCATCTCTTTCAACAATTCGTCATTATGGGTCAAATAGGCATATTTCGTATCCTTTGCTTCTTTCAGTTTATTGATTTCCGCTTTGGAAAGAAAAACAACCTCGGTTAATTTCCAGTTTTCCTTGAAGGCTTCCTGCACAGCTTCATTGGCATAGGTATCGAATTCGGTCTCTTCATCGAGCAATTGAAAGGCCAAGGTGCTATTTAAAACGGCTTCGGAGTTTTCTTTTTCAGGATATTCATATTGTGAAAAAAGACTAATGCTAGAAAGAAGAAAAATAATAAGTACTACGTTTTTCATTGGGGATTCGTTTTGTGTCCAACTAAAACGACAAACCGTCTTACTTATTATTTTTCAGCTCCGAGTTGATTGGAAAGCCTCCCAGAGAAAGAGTAAAGCAAAAAATGAAGCGTAATTATAAAAATTGTCACAAAAAGATACTCCGCAAAGTATGTATTGTCCCCGAGTCCTAAATCACGATAAACCCTGAAGCAGAACCAATAATTTGAAATGTTTAAAACAATAAATAGGATAACGTACCACCATTTGGTAAAAAGCCCTCGATGTGCGCTTAAGGAAAAAAGGAACTTAAAGTCCCTACCGAAAAGCTGCATGAACATTGGCCAGATAAATAATAGGGGCAGGGCAAAAAGTCGTGACTCGCGTGCAAAAGCGGTCAAGATTACGATAGGAGTATTAATGGCCAATGTAACAAAAAAAGCATTGACAAATCTTTTTTCAAATAAGGGTAGATGGTATCTTTTCAGAGCGTTAAGGCTAAAATATATATATAAGCCAAGGCTCAAAAAAATAGAGATCAAAGATTCGATAGTATTTTTGCTGCTTTCAAAATTCTCCAAAAAACAGGAGTATCTACTAACCATTTCGTTTTGGGTGGCATCCAGTAGCTGATTTTGCCAAATATAGATTCCTATAAAAACAATATACAGCAGTAGAGGCAATAAAATTATCAATACCATGCTCAAGTGTGCGTTAATATATGGATTGTCTTCCTTAAGGCTTATCCTTGAAATAAAAAGAATAAATGCCGGGAGTAATAATAGGCTTGTTTCCCTAGTAACTAAGGCCAAAGTGAACATAGTTACGTACCATAACCATTTTCTTTTTACGAAAGCAATAAAGGCGGTCAAAATAAAGCAATATTGTAGCGGTTCGTCATAGGTGAATACTGGCGGAAAAAAAGCAAACAAGATAGAGAACGATGAAAAATAAACGAGCATATTCAGTAACGCCTGCTTTTTTGTTGCCTTTAGCTTTTCCGATAACTTGTAAAGCAATAACCCACTTAGGGATAGCAGCAAGAAATTTACCAAAATGAATGCATAACCGGATTTCAATCCGAATATTTTCGAGTTACCTTCGATAAGAAACGTAGTAAACGGCCTTCTGGCGAAAGGGGCGATTTCTTTGTGGTAATCAATTTGTGATTTTAAAAAAACATGAGAGATTTGGGTATTGTTTTCGTTCAACATACTGTCCATATTAGGCAACATGTGTATCCCAAAAATGACAACGGTACAGAACAATGCTAGAAGATAGGGCAGCGGGCGCCATAAAATGATAAAATATAGTGTTTTCGCCTGCAATAGCTATGAATTAATTTGAGTGAAAATAGGTATTTTTATAGGGGAAAAACTAAAGAAATTTATATTACATGGCAATACCAGATAGTTACCGGAATTTTAAATCAATGTTAGAAAATACTACTCCACCTATCGATTGGCCCGCTGCCCTAAAGTCGTTATGGTTTAGCGGAAAAGGCGATTGGGAAGCCTCGCACAATATAGCCCAAGACATGCATTCCGATTTAGGAAGTTGGATCCATGCCTACTTGCATCGACAAGAAGGCGATGAGTTTAATGCAGGCTATTGGTACCGAAGAGCAGGGAAGCCTTATCCCAAAATTTCGTTGGATGAAGAGCATCAAGAGATTACGGAATATGTTTTGACTTTGTAATTTCTATTAAGTTCAAAATTCAAGACAATGATTTTCTAAAACAGATACTATTCTCCACACCTTGATACTGTCCGTAATTAGGAGTGAATTTATACCCATTTTTGGTATACAAAGCAATGGCTTCCGGTTGTCTTTTACCGGTTTCGAGAACACAGCTTTTATAGTCCAGTTGTTTGGCCCACTTTTCTAACTCTCTTAATATTTGGCTAGCGATACCCTGTCCGCGGGTTTCAGGTAAGACGTACATTCGCTTGACTTCCATCGAAGTTGGATCAAATTCTTTGATTGCCCCGCAGCCTACAGGCTTCGCGCCCTGGTAGGCTACTAAGGCATAGCGTAATCCTGAGATACTATTGAATTGATTATAAAATTCATGTTCCTCGCCATCACGTTGGCCCAAATCACGGTCAAGTGCGGTTACAAGGTCAATAAAATCCTGCTGTTTAGAAGTGGTTCTCTTTAATTTGACCATTAAACTAAATTATACGGAAATGGAAACCCCATCTACCTTACGGTTTTTGTTGTTATCAAAATAAAAATCGATGCGCCCCAAATTAATACCAAAACACCCTACTTGATTGACCAACATATTTTGGCCGTTTCGGTTACCCACTATGGTAGGTTTGTCTAAAAAAGTGTGCGTATGACCACCAATAATCAAATCGGTATGTGCGAGTTTGGTAGCCAAGGCCAAGTCGTTTGGCTTTTTCTCGGTTCCGTAAGAGTAGCCAATGTGCGATAGGCATATAATCAGGTCACAATGCTGCTCGTCTTTCAATATTCGCTCCGTATCTTGGGCAATTTCGTAGGGATTTAAATATTGGGTCTCTTGATATAATTTTTTGGTGACTAGGCCCTCAAGCTCAATCCCTAAACCGTATACGCCGATTTTGATATCATCTACGGTGTATGTTTTATAGGGTCTTACATGACCGTCGAGAGCCGTATTGCTGAAGTCATAATTTCCTGAAATCAATTCGAAATCAGCGTATGGCAATTGGGCCAAAAGTCCCTCGATACCATTATCAAAATCATGGTTGCCAATAGTAGCGGCATCATACTTGAGCATACTCATAAGTTTGATTTCAAGTTCACCTCCGTAAAAATTGAAATAGGGGGTACCCTGAAAAATATCCCCAGCATCGAACAAAAGCGTATTCTTATTCTCTTTTCTGATGTTATCTACCAAAGCGGCCCTTCGTGCAACTCCACCAAGATTTGGAAAACTCGAATGAGCAGCAGGAAAAGGGTCTATATGACTGTGCACATCATTGGTGTGTAGAATGGTAATTTGTTTTTTGGTTTCCTGAAAACAAGAATTGAGGGAAAGCGCCCCCAATCCTAGAAGTGCGGTTGACGCACCAGTGTTTTTAATAAATTTTCTTCTATCCATATTCAAATTGTAAATTCAAGTATCAAGCGCAAGTTCAAATTGATAAATATTAATTTTAGCGGCCTTGTTTGAGCATTTTGATTTTCATTCAATTTTAATGAATCTTGCATCTACTGCCGCCAAAACCGTATCAACTTTCTTAAAGTAATCTATCATGGCATTGCGGATCAGATAATCGGTGTTAACAACATCATGGGCATTTTTGAAGAATCCCATGCGGTCACCGCCGGTAACCAAATAGTTTGAAGTACCGACATGGTAAGTGCGCTCTTGATCTAAGGGTTTTCCTTGTATTCGTATCGATGCAACGGAGTTATCTTTATTAAGAACAATTTCTAAACCTGAGATAGGGTGCGCCCGTCCGGAATCTTTTAGAAATGTGACCAGTTCTAAAACGGATGCTCCGCCAAGTTCTGCGACTACAATATAGTTCTCGAAAGGCATAACTTCATAGGCCGTACGTGCAGAAATGTTTCCTTTGGAAATAAGGGAGCGAATACCCCCGTGGTTCAATAAGACAAAATCGATGTCTTTTCCCGTACGCGTTTTGAAAATAGGGGAGGCTTCCGAAAGCACGATATCCGCCATTAAATTTCCGGCCGAAGTATTATATGCGCCATCTGTTTTTGAAATAACATTGGGCGCATAAGCTAAAGTGCTATCAAGAATTTCGTTTACCCTAAGGCGGTATGGAGCCACAAATGAATCTACCAAAGCTGACATTGTAATTGAGGAATCAATTGCAACCCTTTCCCCTTTTACTCTAGAGAGTTGGGAAACAGACTTTTTACAGGACGAAAATGCAATAATCGTTATAAATACAACAAAATGTTTTATTTTTAAAATCATAATTCGTTCTATCTTAGCACAATAATATGCAAGGAGATTCTTTACATTTGTAGAGTACATCTCGACTTTTTAAAGCGGTTGTACTACAAAATGTAAAAGTACATGATTAAGGGAATAAAAGATAAGCTCAAGTATAGTTCGGGCGTTAAATTTTTGAAGCAAGAACTTGCCAAAGACCCTCCGGTCGTTAACCGTAGTCAAGGTATCACCTCGGTAGGGTGTATTGTAGATTTAGACCAATTTGAAGACGCCAATCTTTTCTACGACTTTGTAGAGGATTATAAGCTTCGGCCAAATGCTGTGAAAATTATTGGTTATAAGAGCTTTTACGATAAAAATTCGCCTTATTCCACTCCCGTATTTTCCGATAAGGACTTGGGGTGGAACGGAAATATCGAGAACAGTTACGCCCTCGAATTTTTAAGTCGCGAATATGACCTTTTGGTGAATTATTATAACCATGAGAATCTGTTGATACAGTTGATGAGCATTAAGACCCGTGCGCGCTTTAGGGTAGGTTTCAAAGATGTGGATTTAGTATACAACGATTTGATTCTAGATTCACCTATAAAGGACTTCAAGACCTTTAAAACAGAACTGAAAAAGTATCTGGGCGTTTTAAACGAAATTGGATAATGGAAGAATTAGTAGGAACAGGTGTGGCTTTGGTTACCCCTTTTAAGAAAGATTTGTCTATCGACACCACGGCTTTGTGCCGTATCGTGAATTATTGTATCGATGGAGGGGTTGACTATCTTGTTGTACTTGGTACCACCGCTGAATCGGTTACGCTAAACAAGGCTGAAAAAATGATTGTAATGGAAACGGTCATCAGTGCGAACGCCGGCCGATTACCATTGGTTTTAGGCATAGGTGGTAATAGTACCTATAGAATTGTTGATGAAGTAAAGGCATTTGAATCTGAGCACTTTTCGGCGATTCTTTCGGTTTCGCCATATTACAACAGACCTACCCAAGAAGGCATTTACAGGCATTTTGAGGCTATCTCCGAAGTTACCAATAAGCCCATTATTTTATATAATGTTCCTGGTAGAACCGGTAGTAATATGCTTCCAGAAACCAGCCTTCGTTTGGCACACGATTTTGAAAACATTATCGGTATTAAAGAAGCATCAGGTGATATGGTACAGGTGCAAAAAATCTTGGAACATAAAAGTGACGACTTCATGGTGATTTCTGGGGATGATATTACAGCTTTACCTACGGTATTGGCAGGTGGCTCGGGTGTAATATCGGTTTTAGGTCAAGGTTTGCCCGTAGAGTTCTCCCAAATGGTACGTGCAGGATTGAATAGTGAAGCCGCCGAAGCCTATCGGTTGCATTATGCTTTGCAAGAAGGCATGAGTCTAATTTTTCAAGAAGGAAATCCCGCAGGTATCAAAGCAATCTTTGAAACTTTGGGTCTTTCAAGTGCCGAGGTGCGACTTCCTTTAATAGAAGCATCAGCAATGTTAAAAGAAAGAATTGCCACCTTCGTAAAACCTTTTATCAAAGTAGGGGTATAGGTCAAATTTTAAATTTGCAAATTTCTAAAATTATAGGTTGAGGCTTCCATTTTTCTGATACGACTATGTATTTTTGGCGCATAATCTCCAACACTCCAACACTCCAACACTCCAACACTCCAACACTCCAATACCCTTTTTTGGAATTTTTTTTTAAATTTTTGTCAAGCGTTGTTAAATTTTACCCAAAATTATGGCTGTAGGCCGTAAGAATCTTAATTTGAACTACATAAAATATGTTTTTTATATCCATTAGGAATCATTATTTTTGCAAAATGTTTTTCAAAATGAGATTGGTAGTCCCCATATTATTCTTTGTTCTTGTTCTGCAGTCGTGTAGCGAGTATCAAAAGGTGCTTAAAAACCCTGACGTGAAGGCTAAATATGATTTAGCCCAAAAGTATTATGAAAAAGGAGATATGAAACGTGCTAACCGTCTTTTCGAGCAGATTGCACCAAAGTATGTCGGGAAGCCACAAGGTGAACGTGTTATGTTCTTTTTGGCCGATACTTATTTTAAGCGAAAAGATTATAATATGGCCGGTTACCAATTCGAGCGTTTCGTGAAATCGTATCCAAAGAGTGATAAGGTGCCCGAAGCTTCGTTTCAAGGAGCAAAGAGTTATTTTGCGCTGTCTCCGCGACATTCTCTTGACCAGACCGATACCGATAAGGCGCTTGCTAAATTGCAGGGTTTTATCAATACCTACCCTGATTCCGAGTATTTTGACGCGGCCAATGCGATGGCAAAAGAGTTGACGACAAAAAAGGAGGAAAAGGCTTATGAAATTGCCAAGCAATTCAACAAGTTGGGTGAATTTGACTTCACGTTCTTGACGCCTGCAGTTGCGGCATTTGATAATTTTATTTCCGATTATCCAGGATCGATTTACCGTGAAGATGCCATGTATTATCGTTTTGAGTCGGCTTCTCAATATGCATTGAATAGCTTTGAATCACTTAAAGTTACACGTATACAGGAGGCCAAATCTGATTATAATGCCCTTAAAAAACAATTCCCTGGGACAAAATATGCCGAGAAGGCAGATAAATGGCTTGAAAAGATAAACGTAGAATTACAGAGTACTACCCAAGAAAAAGTAGCAAAATAAACAAGTGTCATTATGAATATGAACGATTTAAAGAATTCAAAAGCTCCCGTTTCGACCAAAACGATCAACAAGAACGAATTTGATCAGAATACGGGCAATATTTACGAAGCGATTTCGATAACGGCGAAAAGAGCCATACAAATCAATTCCGAAATCAAAAAAGAACTCTTGGAGAAGCTCGAAGAATTCGCTACCTACAGTGATAGCTTAGAAGAAGTCTTCGAGAACAAAGAACAAATCGAAGTGTCGAAATTCTATGAAAAGTTGCCTAAGCCACATGCTTTGGCTGTAGAAGAATGGTTGACCGATAAGATTTACCATAGGAATACAGAGAAAGACCAGTAGAAAACATGTTAGGCGGTAAGAACATCCTTTTAGGCATTACCGGAGGGATTGCCGCTTACAAAACTACTTTTTTCGTTCGTTTACTTATAAAAGCTGGTGCACAAGTCAAAGTTATCTTGACGGAAAGCGCTAGCTCTTTTGTTTCTCCACTTACGCTTGCGACACTTTCCAAAAACCCCGTATTATCTTCCTTCGTTAACGAAGAAGAGGGGAGTACAGATTGGAACAATCATGTTGAATTGGGCCTTTGGGCCGATTTGTTAATTATTGCCCCCGCAACTGCAAACACCTTGTCGAAGATGGCGAACGGTACTTGCGACAATCTACTACTTGCGGCCTATCTTTCTGCAAAGTGCCCTGTTTTCTTTGCTCCGACAATGGATTTGGATATGTATAAACACCCATCCACTAAAATATCTTTTCAAAAATTACAATCTTATGGTAATGTGATAATTCCGGCAACTTTGGGCGAACTGGCCAGTGGGCTGCATGGCGAAGGCCGCATGGCAGAACCTGAAGACCTTGTTCATTTTTTAAGGGATTATCTCTCGAAAGGATTGCCTCTAAGCGGAAAAAAGGTCTTGATTACCGCCGGACCGACCTATGAAGCCATCGACCCCGTTCGGTTTATAGGTAACCATGCTTCAGGATTGATGGGCTATGAATTGGCCAAAACCGCAGCCAATCTAGGAGCAGAAGTGATTTTGGTTTCTGGGCCCACCCACCTTGGTATTTCCCATAGTCTAATAGATTTGCAAAAAGTAGTTTCGGCTGAGGAAATGTTCGAAATAGTTCATTGCCATTACCAGAATATGGATATCGTAATCAGTGCTGCTGCCGTAGCCGATTATCGCCCAAAATTTGTATCGCAACAAAAGATCAAAAAGAAAAAGGGTGACTTCTCCATCGATTTGGTGAAAACAAGAGATATTCTATTCTCCATGGGAGAACAAAAGAAAAATCAATATTTGGTGGGGTTTGCATTAGAGACTGAAAATGAGCTCGAAAATGCAAAAACAAAGCTCACGAAGAAAAACCTTGATGCTATTGTTCTGAATTCTCTTAATGATGATGGCGCCGGTTTTGGTAAGACAACGAACAAAATTACTTTCATAGATAAGAATTCAACGATTCAATCGTTTGAACTAAAGAGCAAGACGGCCGTAGCCGAAGATATTTTTGCCGAAATTTTGAAAAGATACCATGCGTAGCTGCCTTATTTATGCCATTTGTTCATTTTTTACACTGTCGATATCGGCCCAAGAAATGAATTGCGTAGTCACTATAAATACCGAGCAGGTATCACAAACCAATCAACAAATTTTTAAAACTCTAGAGCGTTCGTTGAACGATTTCGTGAACAAGAACAGGTGGACGAATCGTACTTACAAAGAAAATGAACTTGTAAATGCGCAACTGTTCATAACCATCACCAATTTCGAATCGAACCGTTTCGTAGGAAACATTCAAATACAGTCATCAAGACCGGTTTACAATACCTCATATGAAACCCCTATCTTTAATTATAAAGACAATCAATTCAATTTTGAATACATCGAGTTTCAACCGCTAGTCTTTAACGAAAATGCTTTTGAGTCTAATCTTGTGAGCGTAATAGCATTCTACGTGTATACTATTTTGGGGCTCGATGCGGATACCTTTTCCCTAGAAGGGGGTACAGAATTTTTTAGGAAAGCACAACAAATAACTGCACAGGCCCAAGGAAGTAATTATTCTGGGTGGGATCAAAGCAGCGACCGTAGCCGGTTTGAACTTGTAGACAACCTATTGTCGAATACCTATCGCGAATATCGCATCGCGATGTACAATTATCACCGTAAGGGTCTCGATATTCTTGGGGATAATAATAGTACCGGAAAACAAGTTATTGCTGGTACGATGAAACTTTTTGAGACCATGATAAATCGTCGGCCCAATGCATTATTGATTCAGACTTTTTTCGATGCAAAATCCGATGAGATTCAAAATATATTTTCGGACGGTCCAAAGGTCGATATCGTAAAACTTAAGGAAACGTTGAACCGCATTGCCCCTCTTTATTCAAGCACTTGGAACGATATAAAGTATTAATTATTCTCCACCGCTAAATCAGGCGATAAAAATGCGTCTTTTTGTTCTGTTCTTCAGTACAAAAATCCATCATTTTCTCTTGGGTAATTCAAAGGAAGAAATGGTATGGTACTTTCCATACGGAATTATGATTTATCTTTGCGACACGCAATGAAGAGAAACACGTGCTGGTAAACCTTTCCATAAAAAATTACGCTCTTATAGATACGCTAAATGTCACGTTTACAGGTGGTTTTACTTGTATTACTGGGGAGACTGGAGCTGGTAAATCAATTTTATTGGGTGGTCTCTCCTTGGTATTGGGCAAGAGGGCCGATCTCTCATCACTTCGAGACAAGGATAAAAAATGCATTATCGAGGCGGAATTCCAGGTAAAAAAATACGATTTATTGTCTTTTTTCAAAAATCATGATTTGGAATATGAGGATAATACCATCGTAAGGCGCGAAATTCAACCCAGCGGAAAGTCTCGTGCTTTTATAAATGATTCCCCGGTCACATTGGATATACTTTCGAAGCTTGGCGATAGCCTTATCGATGTTCATTCGCAGCATCAGACCTTGCGTTTAACCAACAATGACTTTCAGATGAAGGTAATCGATGCCCTTGCTAATAATAGGAATTTGCTCGAAAGTTATTCAAACCAATTGGTACACTATAAAAACGCATTAAAAGATATAGAAGAACTCATTGATTTTCAAAAGAACGCGATAAAAGAACATGATTATAACAGTTTTTTATTGCAAGAGCTGGAAGCCGCTCCCTTGAAACCTGGTATTCAAGAAGAATTGGAAGAACAGTACGAACAATTGAACAATGTCGAAAATATTCTAGAACTACTTGCAAAAGGGCATCAATTGTTGAACAATGAACAAGTGGGTGTTATTAATCTTTTGGCTGACTTGAAACAGACTTCAAGTAGGCTATCCAGTTTCGGACAACTGTATGCTGATTTGAATCAGCGAATACAATCTTTGTTCATTGAAGTCGATGATATTGCAAACGAGTTGCAGTCACTTCAAGAAAGCTCAGAGGCGAATCCCCAGCATTTGGAGGAGATTAATTCGAAATTACAGCAACTATACGATTTGCAGAAAAAGCACGGTGTTCACGACATTTCTGAATTACTCGATATAAGGGAAACACTTGCGGAAAAGGTGAGTGTAACCGAAAATTTGGAATCGGAAATCGAGAAAAAACAACAAGCCTTGACGACTCAAAAAACGGAATTGAAAAAAGCGACGGAATCGTTGAATGCCAGGCGAAAAAAAGTCATACCGAAATTAAAGAAGCAACTAGAAGATAATTTGAAATCTTTAGGTCTGCCCAGCGCGTCTTTTAAGATCGAATTGAGTGCATCCGACGATTTTAAAAGTAATGGTTCTGGTGAATTGACCTTTCTATTTTCAGCCAATAAAGGCAGTGGTTTTGGGGAACTTAGAAAAGTAGCATCCGGTGGGGAGCTTTCACGAATTATGTTGACCATAAAAGCTATTTTGGCAAAGTATGAAAATTTACCGACCATGATGTTCGATGAAATCGATAGCGGCGTGTCAGGGGAAATCTCTAACAGAATGGTTGATATAATGCTGGCCATGAGCAATACAATGCAGGTATTTTCCATTACACATTTACCTCAAGTTGCTTCAAAAGGAAACCAGCATTTCAAGGTGTACAAAGTAGAGGAGAACTCCGGCACAAATACGAAAATGAAGGAGCTAAACGCAGATGAAAGGGTAGTTGAACTTGCGGAGATGTTAGGCGGAAAAGACCTTTCCGAATCAGCAATTGCGCATGCAAAACAGTTATTGAACTGAAAATTCCAAATTTCGAAAACTAAATCCAGATTATAAAAAATTGAAATTTGATACTTGGAATTTTACCTGTGCTGAAACTTTTTTAAATATCTTTGAAACTATCAGAAATAAATCAAACCGAGAACATGGCTTATAACTTATTGAAAGGAAAAAAAGGAATCATTTTTGGTGCTTTAGACGAGAATTCTATCGCTTGGAAAACCGCGGAACGTATACATGAAGAAGGAGGAGTTTTCGTGTTGACCAATGCACCCGTGGCCATGCGTTTGGGGCAAATTAAGCAATTGGCCGAAAAGACGGGATCTGAAATTGTACCGGCGGACGCCACAAGTGAAGAAGATCTTAATAATTTGGTCTCCAAGTCTATGGAAATTTTGGGTGGCAAGATTGATTTTGTGCTACATGCTATCGGTATGTCTATCAATGTTAGAAAGGGCCGTCACTATACCGATGAAAAGTATGATTTTACAACGAAGGGTTGGGATGTCTCAGCACTTTCGTTCCATAAAGTATTGCAAAGTTTGTACAAGGCCGATGCCATAAACGAGTGGGGAAGTATTGTCGCTTTGACCTATATGGCTGCACAACGAGTTTTCCCAGATTATAACGATATGGCCGATAACAAGGCCTATTTAGAATCGATTGCCCGAAGTTTCGGCTATTTCTTTGGAAAAGAAAAAAAGGTACGGGTAAATACGATTTCACAATCTCCGACGCCGACCACCGCCGGACAAGGGGTCAAAGGTTTTGATGGGTTTATCAGTTACGCCGAAAAAATGTCTCCATTGGGCAATGCTACTGCCTTGGAATGTGCCGATTATACCGTAACTCTATTTTCAGATTTGACTAGAAAGGTCACTATGCAAAACCTTTTTCACGATGGGGGCTTTTCTAATACCGGAGTTAGTCAAGAGATTATCGAGCAATTTACAAAGTAGTTTCCAGCCTATTTGTTTCTGGGGATTAAGCCGTTATTTTGGATTAGCCGTTTTGACGCGAGAGACCTAACACCAGTTCGGTGGGGTTCTAATAGGCTGCGGCTTACAGTATGCTAAAGTTTACGATTCTCAATGAACCTATCATTCTCATTTATCATTCCCGTTTATAATAGACCTGAAGAGATTAGGGAGCTATTGACGAGCTTGATTGCCCAGACCTATGCCAAACCTTTTGAGATTGTTGTTGTTGAAGATGGTTCGAGATTGTCTTCGGAGGAAACAATCGCTGGATTTAAAAATGAACCTGATTGGGAGCAGGGCATGGTTTCTATTGCCTATTTCAAAAAAGATAATTCAGGCCCCGGAGACTCAAGAAATTTTGGTATGCGAAAGGCAAAAGGCAATTACTTTATTATCCTAGATTCGGATTGTATTCTTCCTGAAATATACTTACAGATTGTAAATGAATCATTAGAAAAACATTTTGTACATTGTTTTGGCGGGCCAGATGCGGCACATGATTCGTTCAGCGTATTGCAAAAGGCCATTAACTATGCAATGACAGCAGTTTTGACCACCGGAGGTATTCGTGGCAATAAAAAATCGATGGGTAGGTTTCAACCAAGAAGCTTTAATATGGGAATCTCGAAGGAGGCTTTCACGGCCACCAGTGGCTTTGGCAATATACACCCCGGCGAAGACCCTGATCTGACTTTTCGAATTTGGAAAAAAGGTTATGATACCAAGTTGATAAGCGAAGCCTTTGTTTACCATAAGCGACGTATCGATTGGAATAAATTCTATGTTCAGGTAAAAAAGTTTGGAAAGGTTCGCCCTATTCTAAACAAATGGCACCCCAATACAGCAAAGATGACCTACTGGTTTCCCACTTTCTTTATTATCGGGTTTTTGTTTTCCATTGTACTCATGACTATGGGCATACGCTTACCTTTAAATCTGTATGCCGTTTATTTTGCAATTATTTTTATAGATTCTTTACTGAGAAACAAAAGCCTTTCTATAGCATTGCTATCCATTTTAGCGGTAGGTATACAATTTGTAGGATATGGCTATGGTTTTTTAAAATCAACCATCTTGGTTAACTTTAGCGGAAAGAAACCTGAAGAACTATTCCCTGAACTTTTCTTTAAACCCCTATGAATAGAATTGTACAAAAGATTAAAAGAGGTCTTAAAAAGCGGAAAGTAAAAGTATTTCTGTTGTTTTTACTATGCTCGGCCCTTATTTGGTTTATCAATAATCTTTCACGGCCTTATGTCGGTAACGCGGTCTTTGATCTTCAATTTGTAAATATGCCCGAAGGATTTTTGTTTGAAAAAGCATCGAAAAATAGTATAGATGTGAAATTAAGAGCTGGGGGATTCCAGTTTTTGCGATTCAATTTTACCAATAAAAAGGTTAACATCGACCTTTCGGAATTGGAAAGCGGCTCCTCTAACTTTTTCGCTCCCCCGAACACCTATCGCAAACAGATTGAACAGCAATTGTCAGGTTCTATGGCCTTGTTAGAAATCGATAATGACACCTTGTTTTTTGATATGTTGGCCGTAAAATCTAAAAAAGTGCCCATAAAACCAAGAGTAGTTATTAACTTGGCGAAGAACTATTTATTAGATGGAAAACTGCAAATCTCTCCGGATACAATTACCGTTACAGGCCCCGGTGAAGAAATAGACACGATTAATTTTGTTAGAACAGAGAAAATAACGCTTCCTGATCTAGCCTCCAATTTTTCCGAAGATATCGATCTTGTACAATCACCAGAACTTGAAAATACTTCGTATTCCGTTTATAGAATAAATTTAAAAGGGGAAATTGCCCGTTTCTCGGAAAGGATATTCAAACTGCCGATACAAAAAATGAATTTCCCCGCAGGAGTAGATGTTAGGACTTTCCCTGAAATGGTATCCGTTTTGTGTAAGGCTAAGATGAAACAATTAAAGGATTTGGAAGACTCCGATTTTCAAGTAATCGCAGACTACGAGTCGATAAAGAAGTCAGCTTCAAACGAAATCTCTCTGAAATTAAGCAAGAAACCTGATGGCTTGCATAGTGCCAAACTGTTGGAAACCGAGGTCGAATTTATACTTAAACGGCAATAATGATTGTAGGCTTAACAGGTGGTATCGGCAGTGGAAAGACTACAGTCGGCAAGATGTTCTCTGAACTTGGGGTGCCTGTATACAATTCCGATGATGAAGCGAAAAGCCTTATGGAATCTTCTTCAGAGGTTAAAAAGGCTGTAAAAAAGCTCTTGGGCAAGGAGGCTTATTTAGGTAAAAGGTTAAACAAAATGTACATATCCCAACTCATTTTCAATAATGAAAATTTGTTGGCAGCGATGAACTCTATAGTACATCCTGCCGTCAGAAAGGATTTTTTATCGTGGTCAGAGCGTCAAAAATATCCTTATGTCATTCAAGAAGCCGCTATTATATTCGAAATAAGTTCACAAGACTTTTACGACAAAATTGTTTTGGTAATAGCTCCTTCAAAAATGCGTATCGACCGTATTATGGCTGGGGACAAAGCAAGTTCAGAAAAAAGCATCAAGGCACGTATGCAAAATCAATGGGACGACTCCACAAAAAAAGCAGCTTCGCATTATGTAATCGAAAACTTTGATATTGAAGAGACAAGAGCCGAAGTCTTAGCGGTGCATCAAGCTCTGCTTGATAATAGTTAGTGTACGCGAATTTTAACATTTTTGTTAAGGTTTGGTTAAACCTACAATTTACTATTTGTTAAATCTTTAAATTTATATTGAAATGAATAAGAGGTTGTTTGTTGTTTTGGTGATTTTGATGAGCCTCTCACTAATCGGAATTATTTTCGTACAAAGTTTTTGGATCAAACAGTCGGTAGATGATAAGGAAGAGCAATTTTCGGCGGCGGTAATTAATATTTTGAATGGGATTACCGATAAAATCGAAAAACGGGAAAGACGCGATTATTCTGAAAGGTATCTCAGTGCAATCGATAGCAGTGCAAAAAACCCTAAGATAACATCGCTAAGAAATTTTTTATTTATAGATAAAGACTTAACTTCTAACGAGATACGCACCTATTCCCATGGTATTCTTGAAGAAGATTACAATATAGCATCTACGTTCTTTGACAATAATGACAGTGGTGACACTACTACCATTAAAAACTATACGAGCAAGCGAACTAGTATGGTTTTTAAAGAAGATTTCGGTCTCGACGGAAAGAATTTGTCGCTTACACCTGTTCAGAAACTCGAAAAAATCGGTGGACTATCTTCCATGGAAAAAGCGGCTTTTGATGATGTTTTTCGTGAATATGCCAAAAAAGTTCCCATTCACAAAAGGGTCTCAAAACAAGAAATAGAGCTTCTTTTGAATCGTGAATTGAAGAATCGCGGTTACGACATTGAATATGAATATGGAATTTATAGTAGAGGATTGCCAACAAAGGTAAAATCTAGAAAATTCAAGTTTGCTCAAAGCACGCTTTATGAATCACCGATATTTAAGGATAGTGAGGGCATGAGTGATTTTTCGCTGCTGATTAACTTTCCTAAAAAGAAGAGTTTCTTGATAAGCTCCATTATGGGAATGGCATTTTTATCACTTTTATTCATTTTGGTAATCGTGGCATCCTATTCCGGTGCAATATACCAGCTAATAAGGCAGAAGCAGATTTCGGAAATAAAATCTGATTTCATCAATAATATGACCCATGAGTTCAAAACGCCTATTGCTACAATTAATTTGGCTGTCGAGGCGATACGGAATCCGAAAATTATCGGTGATTCAGAAAAGGTGAAACGTTACCTCACTATGATTAGGGAAGAAAATAAACGTATGCATGCTCAGGTCGAGAACGTATTGCGTATATCGAAATTGGAGAGAAACCAACTAGATATAAGTAAGGATAGGGTAGATGTTCACGACATAGTTCAAGATGCTATTGCGCATGTCGAACTTATAGTGGCAGACCGTGGTGGAGAAATAGAGGCGCATCTTGATGCAGAGCGTACTGAAGTACTCGCAAATGAGATGCATTTTATCAATGTTATTGTCAATATTCTTGATAATGCTATAAAATATTCACCTGATGCACCTCAAATTCAAATAGTTACTGAAGTTGCTAAAAATTTTATTATTATTAAGATACAAGATCATGGTGCAGGAATGAGCAAAGCGGTACTCAAAAAAGTTTTTGAAAAATTCTACCGTGAACATACGGGAGATCTGCATAATGTAAAAGGACACGGCTTAGGCCTTGCCTACGTGAAAAAAATAATAGACGACCATCAAGGAGAGGTCTATGCTGAAACTGAAAAAGGAAAGGGAAGTACTTTCTATATAAAATTGCCTTTAATTTAATTCAAAGTTATGGAAACAATAAATAAAAAAATTCTCTTGGTCGAAGATGACCCTAATTTCGGAATTGTTCTGAAAGACTATTTGTCAATGAACGATTTCGACGTCACGTTGGCCAAGAATGGAATGGAAGGTTTTGAAAAATTTAAAAAAGACAATTACGATATCTGTATTCTTGATGTGATGATGCCATATAAAGATGGGTTCACTTTGGCTAAGGAGATTCGTGAAAAGAACGAAAACGTGCCTATTGTTTTTCTTACCGCAAAAACAATGAAAGAAGATGTTTTGAAAGGATACAAGGCAGGTGCTGATGACTACCTGAACAAACCTTTCGATTCTGAAGTTCTTTTGGTGAAACTTAGGGCAATACTTCAAAGAAAAGCTTCTAATGGCCTAGCAGATAGCAAGAAATTTGAATTTGAAGTAGGTAATTTTCATTTAAACTCGAAGCTCCGCTTTTTAAAATACAAAGACGAGGAGTCCATTAAACTTTCTCCCAAAGAGAACGAGCTGTTGCGACTTTTGGCTTTGCACGAAAACGATTTGATGCCTAGAGAATTGGCCCTTACCAAAATATGGAGAGACGACAATTATTTCACCTCAAGAAGTATGGACGTTTATATTGCAAAATTACGCAAGTATTTAAAACGAGACAATGTAGTAGAAATTTTGAACATTCACGGTGAGGGATTTCGTCTTGTAGTCAAAGAAGAAGAAAAGTAAATAGTCGAAATTTAAACTAAAAAAGCTGCGATGTCCTGCGTCGGAGCTTTTTTCATGAAGTTTAAACGCTAAGCTTCTTGATGATAGCCGCTACGATTTCTTCGGGGGTACCTGTAATCGGAACAGTAATGGCTTCTTGGGGTACTTCTAATGATTCGAATTGGGAACATAGCAGTCCGGAAGGCATAAAGTGCCCTTTTCTTTTTTTTAGTCTCATAGACACCTCTTCAAAAGACCCTTTTAGGTATACAAATTGGAGGCTGTTCACGATGTCTTTTTGAAGTATTGCCCGATATTTATTTTTTAATGCGGAGCAAGCGATTACTGCACCTCCCTCTTCGTTTTTTTTGGCCAAGAGATTCAAAAGTTGAAGCCAGCCTTGCCTATCAAAATCGCTTAATGGATTGCCTTCGGCCATTTTTAGAACATTTTCTTTCGGATGGTAATCGTCCGCATCGAAAAATTGTATATCCATTCTTTTGGCCAATAGACGCCCAATGGTGCTTTTACCCGATCCGGAAACGCCCATTATAAATAGTACAGGTTTATCGGTGTTCATAACTTTCGATTTAATTCTGATAGTAGTGTTTTTACGCTGGTGTCATAGGGAATCCAAAGAATATCTTTGTTTTTTTTAAACCAGGTCATTTGGCGTTTTGCAAACCTGCGTGTATTCTTTTTTATTTCCGAAATGGCGAAATCAAGATTCCATTCCCCATTAAACGACTTGAAAAGCTCTTTGTAACCAACGGTATGCAATGCGTTTAGTTCTTGATATGTCGCTAAACTTTTGGCCTCGTCGATTAGGCCCTCATCTATCATAGTGTCTACCCTGTTGTTGATACGCTCATAGACCAATGTTCGCTCAGCTTCCAACCCTATGGTAATTGTTCTAAAAGGTCTGTTTTTTTTCTCGGAGGAAAGAAAAGAAGAGTAAGGTTTTCCAGTGCCGATACATACCTCTAAAGCGCGAACAACGCGATGCGGATTGTCTAGGTCTACTTTTTTGTAGTAAGAAGCATCTATTTTCTTCAATTCTTCCTGAAGCTTTCCGATACCTTCTTTATGGAGTCTTTCGTTGAGTTGCTTCCTAATATCTGAATCAATCTTTGGGAAGTCGTCCAATCCCCTTATGACCGCATCAATATACAGCCCACTGCCACCGACCATAATAACCGTGTCCTTTTCCTCAAAAAGCTTTTCCAGTAATTGTAGGGCATCACGTTCGAAATCACCAACCGAGTATGATTCAAAGATACTCTTATGTTGTATAAAGTGATGCTTGGCAAGGCTCAGCTCCTCTTTGTTAGGAACGGCAGTCCCGATTTCCATCTCCTTAAAGAATTGTCTTGAATCTGCCGAAATTATTTCGGTGTCGTAGTATTGGGCCAGTGTAATGGCAAGCGTGGTCTTTCCGATAGCGGTAGGCCCCACAACCGAAAGCAGTGTTTTTTCCATTATAACTTACTTCCACAGTTAAAGCAATGGGTGGCGTCGTCTCTGTGTCCTTCTTTTGAACAAGTGGTGCATGCCTGTGTGTTGACATGCACTATTTGCCCTTCGCCAAGTGTTTTTTTTCCATCGCCCTGTTTGCCGAATTCTACGGTAACAATACCCGTGGGTACTGCAATGATACCATAACCGAGCAACATGATAATGGTGGCGATCAATTGGCCTTGTGGAGTTATTGGGGCAATATCTCCATAGCCCACTGTGGTCAAGGTAACGATGGTCCAATAAATACTCGTTGGGATGCTGGTAAAACCGGCTTCATCGCTTTCGATCAGGTACATTAAGGTGCCTAGTATTACGGATACGATTAACACAGCAAAAAGAAAAACTGTAATCTTCGCCCTACTGGCCAGCAAAGCCTTTTTAAGTTGCGATGCCTCTCCCAAAAAACGAACTAATTTCAAGATTCTGAAGACCCTTAGTAATCGAAAGGACCGAATGGCCAACATTACCGGGGAACCTCCAAAGATATAGGATACATATAATGGTATTGTCGAGAAAAAATCGATTAGGCCGTAAAAACTAAAGATATATTTGAAAGGTTTCTTTATGCAGATAATCCTGGCAATATATTCAACGGTAAAGAAAATGGTTACGATCCATTCAAGTGTTAGTAGTACTCTATGGTATTTGGCGTCGATCCACTTTACGCTTTCGAGCATGACCAACAAGACGCTAAGAACAATAAGAATAATCAAAATGATGTCAAACCACTTCCCCATAGGGGTATCGGCTTCATATATAATTTCATGGACCTTATTCTTCCAGCCCTTTTCTGGTTTGACTTCTTTCAAAACTTAGTTGATTAGTTGCAAAATTTTATGCACCCGTCTTTTTCGAAGATAGGATTCTATGATATGTGTGGTATTCTTATCTCCGTTCATCGGTGTAATAATTGATTCTAAGATATGAATATTATTGATTTGATGATTTAGGTCGTAAAACCCGAGTCCTTTGAAACTACCATTTTTAATAAGTATTGCACTGTTTTCCCCAACTTCGCGACCCTTATCGATAATGAGGATATTTTTGTTGGAAAGGGAGTATTTATTAACAACTTCGCTTACTCTTTTGTTATAGCTTTCGATGTCTTCCTTGCCTAAGCAAGCCCCATTGCAATCGCCTGAGTCGAAATTCGAACAGCCCTTTTTCGCCTGTGAAATTCCGTTCAATTTATCGCAAAGATTGAATTCTCGAGTAACCTTATACATAAAATTTTCGGCGGCAATTTGACTATTAAAAGTGGTAAAGTGATTATGGGTACTATTTAGTTTTTCGGCTACTAAAGTTGCGTAACCATTTACGTCTACAGCCGTAAATAAACCATAAGAAAATATTCTTGATGCAGGTCTCTGATTATATTTTGGTTTATTACTGTTTAACTCTTCGTTCTCTTTTAATATGGCCACCAGTTCACTGCCAGTCTTTTCGTAGGTTACTTTTTTCGTCGCCTTTTGCAACTGCCTAGAACGTCCACCACTTTTTGTAAAATGCTGGTTCACCCGTTTTTTGATGTTGCTGCTCTTGCCTAAAAAAAGAACTTCTCCGTCTTTATCGTGCATATAATATACGCCAGTTTCCGACGGCAACGACTCTACAATATCTAGCTGCCTATCTGAAAGCTCACCATCCTCTTTTTGACGTATAACACTCTTAACAATAGTTTTATTAGAGTCTTTCGAAAGTAATACTTTAAATAGTTTAAGTGTTGCCAAGGCATCGCCGTTAGCTCGGTGCCTGTCACTTACGGGTATGCCCAACGAGCGTACCAATTTGCCTAAACTATGCGATTCGGCTTCGGGAATCAGTTTCTGTGAGAGGTCTACGGTACATAGGGTCTTTCTTTCAAAGTTATAGCCCAGTCGTCTGAATTCAGTGCGTAATATACGATAGTCGAATTGGGCGTTATGCGCCACAAGCACTGAATCTTGGGTGATTTCAACGATACGTTTGGCAACTTCATGAAATTTTGGCGCCGTTTGCAACATCATGTCGTTAATCCCCGTAAGGTTCACAACAAAAGGTTGAATCTTTTTTTCAGGGTTCACCAAACTTATAAACATATCGACGACCTGATGCCCATCAAATTTGTGAATGGCGATTTCGGTTATCCCTTCTTCATTATATTTTCCACCGGTGGTTTCTATGTCTAGTATTGCGTACATTTATTTTTTGGTCACTCAAAGATACGTATTCCCATTTGTCTCAGTTTTCGAGGGCTAGTTCGTGTTAATTTCTCTCTCCGAAAATACTACTCCCTATGCGAACCATATTACTGCCCTCTTCGATTGCAATTTGGTAGTCTCCACTCATGCCCATAGACAGCACGTTCATTTCAGGGAGTTCAATTTTTAGAGTTTCGAACAGTGACTTGAGCTGTTTAAATTCCCTCCGCACCTGCGTTTTATCATCTGTAAATGTGGCCATGCCCATTAGGCCTTTTACTTTGACATTTTTTAGGTCCTTGAACTCTTTTGAATTGATGATTTCTTCAAGGTCTGATTTATCCAAACCAAATTTTGTGTCTTCTTCGGCGATGTGCATCTGTAGTAGGCAATTTATAGTTCTGTTTTGTTGCTGTGCCTTTTTATTAATTTCTTTTAGAAGCCTAAAACTATCAACACCATGAACGAGAGAAACGAATTTGACCATATACTTTACCTTGTTTCGCTGTAAGTGGCCTATCATATGCCATTCGATGTCTTTGGGAAGCTGCTTCCATTTTTCCACCATTTCTTGAATCTTGTTTTCACCAAAAATACGCTGCCCTGCATCATAGGCTTCCTGAAGGGCACTATTGGGTTTGGTTTTGGATACGGCGACGAGGGTCACATCCTGAGGTAGAGTTTTAAGTATTTTTCGCAGATTTTCCTGTATAGGCATTTTGATATATATATAAAAGTCAATAGAAATAGATGTAGTCTAGATTCCTTAACTGACTTTTTATTCCTTTTTGAAAGATTCAATAATTTGCAAAGCTACTTTCAAGGCCTGTGTACCCTGGGTCAAACTAACAATTGGAACAGAGTCGTTAGCAATGGCATCAGCAAAGGTTTCCAGTTCGTCAAGAATCGCGTTGTTTTCATCCACATTCGGATTCTCGAAATAGATTTGTTTTTTCTGCCCTTCTGCATTTTGAAGTATCATATCGAAATCACCGGCGACTTCTGGAGCATCCTTCATTTTAACAACTTCAACCTTTTTTTCTAGAAAATCTACTGAGATATACGCATCCCGTTGAAAGAAACGAGATTTACGCATATTTTTTAGTGAAATGCGACTGGCCGTTAGGTTCGCGACACAACCATTTTCGAATTCGATACGGGCATTGGCTATATCAGGGGAACTACTAATGACAGAGACACCACTTGCATTGATCTGTTTTACCTTGGAATCTACTACACTTAAAATCGCATCGATATCGTGAATCATCAGGTCTAATACCACTGGAACATCGGTGCCCCTTGGGTTGAATTCTGCTAGGCGATGACTTTCGATGAACATCGGATTTTCAATCTGATGTTTTACGGCTGAAAAAGCGGGATTGAAACGTTCTACATGCCCTACTTGACCTTTTACACCATATTGCTTTTCGAGTAGCAGTAACTCCGAAGCTTCTTCGAAGGTCTTTGTAATAGGCTTTTCAATAAAAGTATGCTTACCTTTTTCGATTGCTTTTTTGGCACAATCAAAATGGGAGAGGGTAGGGGTTACGATATCAACAACATCTACTGAATCTATTAGTTTGTTGATGTTGTCGAAATAACGATATCCAAATTCTGCTGCAACTTTTTGTCCGTTTATCGCATCGGCATCATAAAAACCGATCAGTTCATATTTCTCCGACTCATTAAGCAGTCGTAAATGAATCTTACCCAAATGGCCCGCGCCTAAAACACCTACTTTTAACATGTATTCCTCTTTGCCTCAAAAATAAGGATAGTTTCTGAGTTTCAGGTTTCAAGTTTCCATTGTTTCAAATTTCAAATTTTAGAACCTCACGCAAGAAATATTCATTTGAAAATGGTGTTTGTAATTTGAATTTTACGTTCTAACTTTACCCTCCAAAACCAAACCATTGAAGGATACGTTAAAACATAGGGGAATGCGCAACAAACTCGCCGATATTTTGGTGGGCAAGGGTATTTCTGATAAAAAAGTGCTTGCTGCCATTCGTACGGTACCTCGCCATTTGTTCATGGACAGTAGTTTTGAGGGCCATGCATATCAAGATAAGGCTTTTCCAATTGCTGCCGAGCAAACGATATCCCAACCGTATACGGTTGCTTTCCAAACGCAATTACTTGAGGTTAAGCCAGGCCAAAAAATACTTGAAATAGGCACCGGAAGTGGTTACCAGACTACAGTTTTATTACAAATGAAAACCAAGGTCTATACCATTGAAAGACAGCAAGAACTTTTTAAAAAAACTAAACTGTTTTTTAGTAAAATGGGCTATCGCCCAAAGAAAACCATTTTCGGCGATGGCTATAAGGGTTTGCCCGAAGAAGGTCCGTTCGATGGGATTATAGTGACCGCTGGCGCTCCAAAAGTACCAAAGCCCCTGATGGCACAGCTCAAAGTAGGTGGGCGGCTGGTAATTCCCGTAGGCACCGACGACCAGATTATGACTTTATATATCAGAAACTCGGAAAAGGAATTTGAAAAGAAGGAGTTCGGTTCTTTCCGGTTTGTACCTCTTTTGGAGAATAAGAATTAAGGCCATTCCTTTTGAACTGCGAAGTTTCTAATTATTGAAACTTTTCTTGATACGGGAAAGATCTCGTTTGTTGTCCCGATCCTTTATTGTTTCTCTTTTGTCATAAAGTTTTTTACCTTTTGCCAAAGCGATTTTAACCTTCGCCAAGCCGCGGTCATTGATAAAGAGATTGAGAGGTACAATAGTGAGACCCGAAGTGTTGACCTCTTTTTGTAGCTTTTTCAGTTCTCGGCGGTTCATCAATAATTTACGCTCTGCTTTTGGTTTATGGTTGAAATGGGAGGCGTGAGAATATTCGTCGACCTGCATATTGATAACAAATAGTTCCCCATTATCATTAAATTCACAAAAGCTCTGTGAGATAGATGCCTTTCCCTCACGAATAGATTTTATCTCGGTACCCACCAATACGATGCCTGCGACGTAAGTTTCTAAAAGCTCATATTCGAATTTGGCCTTTTTGTTTTTGATATTGATGTTCTTCTGAACCATCCCACAAAAATAGGGAAGTTGCTTGAATTAATGCAATTACCAAGTTTTAAGAAGCTTATATTTTTCATTTAGAGCTAACAACTATAATTTAGATAATGGAAGTTCTGAAATCACCGCTCCTTTGGGCAGTTACAATTGATATGCAAACGTTGTGAAGTTATCTTTTTGTTTACGGTCTGTACAATAAATAGACTACCGTTATCGTCATCCTCCATTTCATAGTATTTGTCCTCACCGATCATCTTATTTACAAAATCTGGAGTTGTATTGCTGTGACCTACTATAAGAACATTTCTATAAAGGTTGTCTGCTTTGAACTGTTCGATGTCAACATTTTGTGGCTCGTAGTATTGAACCGTAATGTCTTTCTTAACTGAAATTGGTGCTGCCGTCATCGCTGTTCTTTCGTAATCCGTAGTGTAAATGGCATCTAATTCGATATCGTCGAGAATTTCTGCCCAATGCATAGCCCTTCCTAACCCCCTTTGATTTAATTCTGGGTCAACGTTCTCAGAATTGGAACGTTCTTTCTCTGCATGTCTAATAAAATAAAATGTCGAAACTACCTTCTCCGTATTTATTTCATCGGCGTTTTTATGGTCTTCTTTGCAGCTAGTAAGACCTAAGAAAAGTATTACAACATATATCAGATTCGTGCGTTTCATAATCGAAGATGTTTTTTGGTTGGTTGAAAACTCTTGCATAATTGTTAACTAAATTAATACGAAAAAAGTATGTACGGCTACTTGTTTTTGTTCTTTTGCTTATGTTAAGGATAATACCTATTTTCTTGTTTTCATTTTTTTTTCTGGCGACCTATGGGCAGAAAGATGCACGCCTTCCTGCAGATCTTAGGCAACACAATTTGACAACCTACAATGCTAGTTTGTTCAATCCTGCATTCTCTTTAGATCGTAATAACCCGGAATCCTTAGCTTTTTGGGTGCGGTGGCAGGGGCAAGATATTGATGCGGATCCGACCACAATGTTTCTGAACTATACTAGAAAGCTAAATGACAAATCGGCTGCGGGTGTTGCTTTTTTTCAACACAATACAGGGGTGTTTTTTAACACCGGAGGTGCTTTGAACTATGCCTATCAACTAGAATTTAATTCTATCGTAAAATTGACTTTAGGCCTAAATGTGTTTGCTTTCAAGCAAACATTGGCCGATGATAGATTTCCGACAGATCCCAATGTTCCATTACCACTACCAACGGTTGCTAATGATTTTATACTTCAAATGGCACCCGGTGCAAGTTTATCAATAGAACGGTTAACACTAAGTATAGCGTCGGAAAACCTTTTTGATTATAATTTCACGGCCAAAGAGACCAATAGTGAAAAGGAGGATAAAATTTTCATGTCACTCCTCTCCTATGACTTCCCGATTACACTGGGCTCCGTTCCCAATGCTTTTTTGAGGCCATCGATGTATTTGAGAACCATACCGGGCCAATCGAACCAAGTTGGTTTTAATACTCTTTTGAACACCAATAAATATTGGGGTCAGATAGGCTACAACAATTTTTATGGCTATGCAGTAGGTCTTGGAGGAACTTTTTTCAAGCATCTTTCTGTAGGCGCACTGGTCGAGTTCGGCACTAGTGCCTCGATCAGTACCGAATCATCGTTCGAACTTATGGCTGCATATTTTTTTGGCAAGCCTGAGGAACGACATAAAGTAGTCGGATTTTATTTGGAGGAAGATGAAAATGCGCTTCTTCAGTTAGAACAGGCACAAGATCAAAAAGAAATTGTCGAAAAAGAACTTGAAAAAGCGGAGGATGTTGTAGTAGATGAAAAGGCCGTGGAAAAATTTGCCAAAGAAGATGAGAAACAGCAACGCAAACAGGAAAGGATGGTGCAAGATTCAATAGCCAAAATAGCAAAGGAAACTGCGTTGGCAGCTCGGGTATTCCAGAAACAATTGGAGGTAGAGGCCAAAGAGCAATCGAAGAAGGCGGCAGCTTTAGTTGAGGCCCAACAGAAAGAACAGGCCCTAAAACTCGATTCGATAAATAGGACCAACCAGGCCGAAGCTTTGAAAGGGGAGCAAAAGCGCAAACAAGATTCTCTAATTGCGGTGGCGCTGGAAGTAAGGCGAAAAGCAACTTTAGAGGTGAAGAAAAAGGCCGAGGAATATAAAATTGGTGTACAAAATGAGGCCGATAAACCAGAAGCGGACGAAAAATATGAGGAGGTCAAAACCGAAGCTGGGTTGCTACCGGGCTACTACCTGATTGCAAATGTTTTCGGAACCAAAAAGTATTTCGACGCCTTTATGCTAGCTATGAAGAAAAAAGGTCTAGAACCAAGGGCATTCATTCGTAGTACGAACAAATATAATTATGTGTATTTGAATCGTTACCCTACCATGAAAGAAGCTAGACAAGCAAGAGATAGCAAATTAGAGGGCACGTATTCCGGAGAAACATGGATTTTTAGGGTAGTCGGCGACTAATACCTTTAGGAAGACTCCAAAAAATCTATGCTTTATTGGTCACTAAACTAGGCATTCTGAAAGTTGAAGGAGTTTTTATGAACAACGAAGTTGTAGTGTTTGAGCCCTTGCTTTGTCCAATAAAGTGCTGGAAACCTTTAATGATGAAAATAGCCTGTTAGGTTCAACCAAAACTTTGTTGTTTTGTCTGATGATAATAGGGGCTACTTCTTGAGTTCCTTTTTTATAAGTACTTCTAGATAGGCAACGGTATTCACCAAATATTTTTTGTCTCGCGTTATGGTCGACATGGCTACTGCACCTTGAACCATTGTAAACAATTGCTTTGCAAACTGTAGTGGGGTAACGGGTAATTTGAGTTCGTTGCTATTTATTCCATTCTCTAAAACCAGTGCAATTTTACCTTCAATTTCTTTAATGGCTTCACGACTAGCAGCAGCAAGCAATCGATTATTATGTTGTGAGTCAACGCCTGTATTTAGTATTGGACATCCGCCCAAGTCGGCCGTAAACGCATCATAGTTCCTGTAAAAATCTGTAAGGGCATAAACCTTGTCCAATGAACTGCCTTCAATCGCCAATACTTCATCGATTTTTGCCAGCAGGTTTTTGCTATTGTATTCAAACGCAGATAAAGCCAAGGCTTCCTTGTTCTCAAAATTACCATATAATGCACCCTTGGTCAGTCCCGTGGCTTCTGTGAGGTCGCTCATGCTTGTACCGACATAACCAAGTTTGTTGAAAATCGGTGCAACGGTTTCGATGATATAAGCGGTAGTTCTTTCGGCTTTGGTAGTCATTCAGTTAAGTTTTATACGAAGATAAAAAAATTATATACTGCATGGTATATAACATTCCAAAAAAAAAGGGCATCCTAAATGCAGATGCCCTAATATCTTTACTTGATGTTAGTCTATTTTACTAGCTCCTCTTGATTTCTGAAAACCAGATTATCCTCAAAAGAATCGATAAGAACAATGCTCTCGGCCGAAACAGCTCCGCTTAGTAGTTCTTTTGATAGTATATTCAACACTTCTTTTTGAATTACACGCTTAATAGGTCTCGCGCCATATTGGGGGTCATAGCCCTTTTCGGCCAAGTAAGCGATCGCTTCATCCGTTGCATCGATAGTAATGTGTTGTTTTGCTAACATTTTTTTCAAGTGATCTAGCTGTAGCCCAACGATTTTAGTAATATCCTCCTTACTCAACGGGGTAAACATAATGATGTCATCGATGCGGTTCAAAAATTCAGGACGTATCGTCTTCCGAAGTAATCCCAAGACTTCAACACGGGCTGCTTCAGTGGCACTATAGATATCATTACTGTCCTCAAATTTTTCCTGTATTATATGGCTTCCCATATTACTGGTCATAATGATAATCGTGTTTTTGAAATCGGCAACTCGGCCTTTATTGTCCGTCAATCTTCCTTCATCCAAAACCTGTAACAGAACATTGAATGTATCGGGATGTGCTTTTTCAATTTCATCGAGCAATACTACCGAGTAAGGGCGTCGACGCACCGCTTCGGTTAACTGCCCACCTTCATCATAGCCTACGTAACCCGGAGGTGCACCGACCAAGCGACTCACAGAATGGCGTTCTTGGTACTCGCTCATATCGATACGGGTCATCGCATTTTCATCGTCGAACAGATAAGATGCCAATGTTTTTGCCAATTCGGTCTTGCCGACCCCCGTGGTACCTAGAAATAGAAAGGATCCGATCGGGCGTTTAGCATCTTGCAATCCGGCCCTACTTCGGCGTATGGCATCCGAAACTGCTTGAATGGCCTCTTCTTGGCCTACGACACGTTTGTGTAACACATCTTCGAGTTTCAACAATTTTTCGCGTTCGCTCTGTAACATTTTTGTAACGGGTATGCCTGTCCACTTAGCTACTACCTCGGCGATGTCTTCAGTTGTTACTTCCTCTTTAATCAAGGTATCGCCCCGTTGTTGTTCTTGTAGTTCTGCTTGGAGGATTTCAAGTTTTTCTTGTGCTTCCTTAATTTTTCCATAACGCAGTTCTGCTACTTTTCCATAGTCGCCTGTACGTTCGGCACGTTCCGCATCCAATTTGAACTCCTCGATTTCGTGTTTTGTTTTTTGAACATTGTCAACGACCGTTTTCTCACTTTCCCATTTAGCAAAAATCTCGTTACGATCTTCCTTAATATTGGCCAAATCAATATTTAGCGATTTCAGTTTTGCTTTGTCGTTTTCCCGTTTAATAGCTTCTATTTCGATTTCTAGCTGCATTATTCTTCGGTCAAGAACATCGAGTTCTTCCGGTTTGGAGTTGATTTCCATGCGAAGTTTAGCAGCTGCTTCGTCGATTAAATCGATAGCCTTATCGGGTAAAAACCGATTCGTGATATACCGTTGCGATAGCTCGACAGCAGCGATGACAGCATCATCTTTAATACGAACTTTATGATGCGCCTCATATTTTTCTTTAATACCCCGAAGGATGGAAATCGCACTTTCGGTATCAGGTTCGTTGACGACGACCTTTTGGAACCTGCGTTCCAAAGCTTTATCCTTTTCAAAATATTTTTGGTACTCGTCTAAAGTCGTTGCACCTATGGCGCGTAACTCGCCCCTTGCCAAAGCAGGTTTTAATATGTTGGCGGCATCCATTGCGCCTTGCCCTCCGCCAGCACCTACCAACGTATGGATTTCGTCAATAAAAAGCACAATGTCTCCATCGGAAGAGGTGACTTCCTTAATAACGGATTTTAACCGCTCTTCGAATTCGCCTTTATATTTGGCTCCAGCGATCAAAGCACCCATATCTAAGGAATAGATAACCTTATCCTTCAAATTTTCAGGTACGTCGCCTTGAATTATACGGTGTGCCAAACCCTCGGCAATGGCTGTTTTACCCGTACCGGGTTCGCCCACCAATATGGGGTTGTTTTTGGTTCTTCGTGATAATATTTGAAGAATACGGCGGATTTCTTCATCACGGCCAATGACTGGGTCTAGTTTACCGCTATCGGCCAATTGGTTCAAATTGCGAGCATATTTGTCAAGTGAATTATAAGTTTCTTCCGCACTTTGAGAAGTTACTTTTCCTCCTTTACGAAGCTCTTCGATAGCCATTTTTAGATCTTTTTCAGTTGCGCCTTGATCTTTTAGAATCTGGGCAATCTTACTTTTCGATTTTAAAATGGCCAACAAAAGATGTTCTATGGAGACAAATTCATCGTCCATCTTCTTGGCTATAATACTCGCTTCGTTTACAGTTTTACCGGCTTCACGGGAAAACATCATATCGCCACCAGAAACTTTAGGGAAACTTTCCAGTTCTTTGTCAAGAATTTGCTTTAAGATAACCATATTAATATTCAGCTTTTTGAGGATAAACGGTAGAACATTCTCATCGACCTCCCAAATCGCCTTGAATAGATGTTCGTTTTCAACCTGCTGATGGCCTAAACTTTGTGCAAGTTGCTGCGCTTGTTGAAGGGCTTCCTGCGATTTTATCGTATAATTATTAGGGTTCATATTGTTTTGTTTTTAATGTATTATCTACCTTTGATAAAAATAAGTCAACAACCTTACCAACACTAAGCAAAGGACAAAATGTCAGTCAAAGTCAATAATATCAAGACATTTCGGCAGTTGTAAGTTTAGATAGACTACACGACCAATAAAATTAAAATAATACTATGGGTCTTTTTGATAATATATTCGGAGGAAAAAATGTCGAAGAAAAAAAAGATGTGAAACACATTCCGTGGATTACGCTGACATCTTTAGGGCAATTAGATGAAATCACTCAAAACTCCAATAAAAAAACGCAGGTAATTTTCAAGCATTCAACAACATGTGGCATAAGTCGGATGGCCTTGAATATGTTTACCCAAAACTATGGACTTTCTGATGAGCAGATAGACTTTTATTTTTTAGATCTTCGTAGCTACCGCGATGTGTCGAATGAAGTGGGTTATAAATTTCAGGTGTTACACCAATCGCCCCAACTTTTGGTCATTAAAAATGGAACAACGGTCGCCCATGAATCACATGGTGCTATTTCTGAAATAAATTTGGAGAAGTATATTTAGCCCTGTTTGAAATAGTTGATCAGAATTTGTGCAAGCTCTTCAAAAGTTGATTGCGAACGGTTGTAAATCGATTCTTTGATTTTCCATCGACTGGGTGAGCTCAGCTAAAAAGTCACAAAACCCCGTAGGTTTTCTATTAAAACCATCGGGGCCTGTTTTATCTACTCAAATCGCTGCCGGTCTAAAATCGATTTTAGTCTCAACTTTAAATCTTCACCTGCATCATATACCATCTGTTCGTTAGTAGGAAAAGGAACAGCGGCCAGTTTCAAAAGCGCCACTAGGTCATTCTCTAAAGCTCTTTTGTCGCCATCGTAATTTGCATATATGTGTTCGAATATAAATTCACTAGAAAGGGGGTAAGAGTCTAATTGCTGTTTGCTTTCCAAATCGGTAAAATTTAACACCCCAGACACTTGAGCTCTTTTTAATTGGGTAAATTGATAAAAGTTACATTTCACGGTCTTGAACTTATCTATCTTTATTTTGTTGCCCAAACTATCCTTAACCACATTTCCTTGGGTATCAACGGCATATTTGTATCCATCCTTGATTTGTCTTTCTTTAATGATTTGTTTTTCATTGACTTGTTCCGGAGAGATGTTTATTTCCCTTAAAGATAATTTCATCGCATAATCGTATTTGATGTCTGGTTGTGGATTGTTGTGGTATTGTGTCCACAAACCATCAAGCCCATATACATCAAAATTCAATAATTCTTCCTCCAATCTGGCGGGAATTATTTGTTCGGTATTGTTCATCATATCTACCCTAACAAAATCGAGTCCCTTTAAATAGGCTTCCTCCATTTTTAGATTACTATCATCATATCCAGGATTGATTTCATTTAGGTAACCGAAATCATCATAAGCTTTTCTATAGTCTTGCTTACGGATTGCGTTTTTTAAAAGCTCTGATGCATTGTCATATAGATAATCCGAAAGGTCATCTTTACTATCTATAATATCGTCTTGATAGTCATTGAATACAAATCGGGCATTTCTGTTTTCATCAAATATTCTTAATGGCTGCAACGGTTTAATCCGTTCTTGAATTGATTGTAAATTGACATATGTTTTGTAAATGGCTTCAAAATGAGCAGGGTTTTCATCGTTTGTCAAAAAATCTAAACGTTGAAGCTCTCGTTCCGTACTTTTTTTAAAGGCCTCTTCCAATAAAATAATATAGGGTTGATTACTTTTTTTAGACTTGTTCTTTGCCAAGTTCTCAATCGAAGTATTGATGGCAGTGAAGTAATCCCCTGAATTTATAGACTTTTGGGTTTTTTTGACCCCTCCGCAAGAAACGAACAGTACCAATGTTGAAATAAGAAGTAGATTTTTTTTCATGATGTACGATTTTCAGTTTTGTGTTACATTTTCAATTGCTATGCCAAAATTGCTATAGCTAGTAACGCAAAACGACGAAGTATCGTATTAAATCGATAAAATCGAAAATTAAGGACATTTATTCTTTCGGCTTAAAAGCTGGAAGTAATTTGCCGGAAACCGCTCCAAAACCAAGGCGAACATCTTCTCTCTCACAATATCCTTTCAATATGACGGTATCATTATCTTCGATAAACTTGCGCTCTGAACCGTCTTTTAGTTTAACCGGTTTTGTTCCTTGCCACGAAAGTTCGAGCATAGAACCGTACGAACCGGGAGTAGGGCCTGAAATAGTTCCACTGCCCATCATATCACCACTATTGACCTTGCAGCCATTGACAGTATGGTGTGCGAGCTGTTGCGCCATTGTCCAGTACATATATTTAAAATTGGATTTCGTTACCGTAGTCGGGCTATTGTTTTCCGGAATGATATCTACCTCTAAGTGAATATCGAAACTATGTTTCCCGGTTTGCTGTAAATAGGGAAGGGGTTCAGGACTTTGCTTTGGACTGTCGACCCGAAACGGTTCTAAGGCATCTAGCGTAACAATCCAAGGCGAAATCGAAGACGCGAAATTTTTGGCCAAAAACGGCCCTAGGGGTACATATTCCCATTTTTGGATATCCCTGGCGCTCCAGTCGTTGAAAAGTACCATTCCAAAAATATAATCTTCTGCTTCATTAACCGATATAGGCTCGCCCAAAACATTGGCATCGGTCGTTATAAAAGCCATTTCAAGTTCAAAGTCGACTAATTTGGACGGGCCAAATATGGGTTGGTCAGCATTTTTCGGCATGGTCTGCCCTTGCGGCCTGCGTACAGGTGTACCACTGGGGATTATTGTTGAACTTCTTCCATGATATCCTACGGGTATATGTAACCAGTTGGGTAACAACGCATTATTTGGGTCGCGAAACATGGTTCCCACATTGGTCGCATGTTCTTTGCTCGAATAGAAATCTGTATAATCACCGATTTGTACCGGTAATTGCATTTCTATTTCATTTATAGCGAACAAAACGATTTTTCGATGCTCTTCATTGTTTATTAAATTGTTGTTTGCGACATCAAAGATTTCGCTTATTCGATTACGTACCAGTCGCCAGGTCTTTTGCCCATCGGAGATGAAATCGTTCAAAGAATCTTGCAAAAAAATATCATCCGTCAACGGAATATCCTTGAAATAACCTAGTTGGTGAAGGGCACCTAAATCTATTGCATAATCTCCAATTCGTGTGCCTATTGTTATGATGTCATCACGGGTTAGAAAAACACCAAAAGGAATATTTTGTATAGGAAAATCAGAGCTTTTAGGTACCTGAAGCCATGTTTTTTTGTTTGGATCGTTCGCAAGTATAGGCATGTTGAAATTGTTAATTTGGTTTTAGATAAATTGCTAATCAAATATATTATTTTATAGGTATTAACAAGGTGCAATTCGTATTTTTGCACCTCATTTAACAGAATATTGACGTATGCATCGCGACAACCGAATTTTTGAATTGATAGCAGAAGAAAAAGAGCGCCAAATCAATGGAATTGAGCTTATTGCTTCTGAGAATTTTACAAGTCCTCAGGTAATGGAGGCAGCCGGATCTGTATTGACGAACAAGTATGCCGAAGGATATCCCGGTAAGCGCTATTACGGGGGTTGCGAGGTAGTTGATAAAATCGAACAATTGGCTATTGATCGCGCCAAAGAACTTTTTGGTGCAGCTTACGCCAATGTTCAACCACATTCAGGATCTCAGGCGAATGCCTCAGTATACCATGCCTGTCTAAAACCTGGGGATACTATTTTAGGTTTTGACCTTTCCCACGGTGGCCACCTGACCCATGGGTCTCCAGTGAATTTTTCAGGTCGGCTTTACAACCCTTCTTTTTATGGTGTGGATAGGGAAACTGGAGTTTTGAACTACGACAAAATTCAAGAGATTGCACAAAAGGAAAAACCAAAATTAATTATTGCGGGTGCATCTGCTTATTCACGTGATATGGATTTCAAGCGGTTCAGAGAAATTGCCGATAGTGTCGGTGCGTTGCTTCTGGCTGATATCTCCCATCCTGCCGGACTTATTGCCAAAGGTATTTTGAATGATCCGATTCCACATTGCCATATTGTGACTACCACTACGCACAAAACCTTGCGTGGCCCAAGGGGAGGTCTTATTCTTATGGGCGAGGATTTCGACAACCCGTTCGGAATAAAATTAAAGAACGGTAGTCTTCGCAAAATGTCGGCCTTGCTTGATTTGGCTGTTTTCCCTGGAAATCAGGGTGGGCCTTTGGAGCATATTATTGCTGCAAAAGCAATAGCATTCGGCGAGGCGTTGAACGATGATTTCTTACATTATATGCTACAAGTAAAGAAAAATGCCGAAGCCATGGCAGCCGCATTCGTTGCTAAAGACTATCATATTATTTCTGGAGGAACCGATAATCATATGATGCTTATTGATTTGCGAAACAAAAATATCACGGGGAAAGACGCCGAGAAAGTATTGGTAAATGCAGATATCACAGCCAATAAAAATATGGTGCCTTTCGACGACAAGTCGCCTTTTGTAACTTCAGGAATCAGATTTGGAACCGCAGCTATTACTACCAGGGGTCTAAAAGAGACCGATATGGAAACAATTGTGGATTTGGTCGATGAAGTATTGACGAATCCTGAAGATGTAAACAAGATTCAAGGGGTAAAACAAAAAGTAAATGCCCTAATGAATGGCAGGGATTTATTTACTTATGGAAATTAACTTGGAGAGTAGTTGTCTGTACTTTAATTATCAGAAAATTTCTAAATAGGCTTAGAATCATATACTCCATCACTGTAAAACAATGGATTATAGGGCGATTTATTTTTCGGGGATGGGCAGCTATGTTGCCGACTTATGTTGCAAAAAGTTTTGATCAGTGGTTAAGCATAAACAGGTCACCATTTTCTAAATGCGATTCTTTCAAGTCATAGATAATCGCATCATCCTCTGATTCGAAATAAAGAGCCCAATACTTAAAATAGTCTTTTTTAGTATGATTGCCTGCCTCGATATTTCTTAAAAGGATGTCTTTTTCGTCGTTGCATTCTTCAAAAACGGGAACATAAATTTCATATGGAGTCTCTGTCAGGCCCTTGCTGAAGTGTACATAGTGTTTTCCCATTTCCCTAAAAATGTTTTCCAATTGTTCAGGAACGCTTCTGTTATAAATCTTATTGACAATTATCCGAGTATCCTTAAATAATATCGATAACTCTTCAACATCAACCTTTAACTGATTTTCTTCTCGCAATTGACGCAGTAAGGCTTTAAATGAAGACTTGCCCTGCAAAAAATTTCCCCATGTACCTCTGTTAAAATGAAAGAGCATTTCAACAAGACTCAAGTTACAGTCAAGCTCAATGGCAAGATATGCTCCCGTGTTGTAGGAAGTACTTACGCGAACATTTACCTCAGAAAAAAAGTATTTTTCTAAACTTTTTCTAAAGGATTCCACCCCTTCAAGTTGCAAATCGCTACTAAAGCCTTCGGGCCGATTATTTTTGAAACTATCTAGATATAATGGCATAAAAATGTATAGAGTGGTTCAATTGACAAACAAAAGTAAATTGATAATCCACTTTATGGACATAGAAAAACCCCAGTTTTTCTGAGGTTTTTCTATATTGAAGAACTGTCATGTGTTAAATATCTGTTTTTCAGATATTTAACACATGACAAAATATCGTAAATAGTCTATCTTAAATGAACCCTCGATTTTTTGCTTCTTCGATTAAAGCAAAGTCATTACCGTTTTCAACGCCAAGTATTACTTTCAACTGACGTTTTCTATTTTCTACGGTTGTACTGGAGGCCAAAACTATATCGGATATATCTTTTGTCTTGGTGCCGATAGAAAGCTGATAAAGTATTTTTTTGTCACGTTCGTCGATTTGGTCTTCATTGGCCATTTTTCGACGAATTGCTTGCAGGGCGGAGGCCGTATAATAGGGTGGTCTTTCGAGTACGGTCTTTACCATACCTTGAAGGGTTCTTTCATCGACCTCGGACTTCACCATATACCCATCAGGATTGACGGTTTTAAGAATATTGTTGATACGGTAACTGTCACTAAAGGAGGAAAGAAAAACCACTCTAGAAGTTGGTGAGATCTTCTTGGCCAAAATACCTAAATCTTCTCCACTTCGTTCTTCCTTTGCGCTTCCAGGAAACATTGATATATCTAATAAAATGATATCATAGGGCAAACGTTTTGCCGAACTTTCAATTTCTGCTTTGCCCTCTTCATAACCTGGGGCAGTATGTACTATCACTTGGTAATCTTCAAATTTCGATGCTTCAAGCGTGTATTTATAACCCAAAACAATCATCTCGTGATCGTCAACGGCAAGTATTCGTACTAAATCGCTCATAGACCTACCTCCTTCAATTTATTTTTTGACTATCCTAAATAGCATGTTCTTTCTCTACTACGTTGCTTTTTTCATCTTTAGTATAGACCAAAGGAACTACTAAGGTTACCGTTGTTCCTTTACCTAGACTACTTTCAATATTCCATTTACCATTCAATTTATTTATACGAGATGAGATGTTACGCATTCCGATGCCTTTTTTACCTGTATTTGTTTTAAAGCCCTTGCCATCATCCGAGACTGTAACTTTAAGTCCATCGTTTGCAATAATCAAGTTTACAGCTACATTTTCGCACTTTGCATGTTTTACAGAATTTTGCAAACTTTCCTGGATCATTCGATAAACATTGATTTTAGTTTCTCCGTTTAACCCGTCCCAATCAAATTCTTCCTTATAATTCAATGTTTGGTTGAATTTTCCTGCGGTCTGAACCGTTTTCAAAAGATCTTCAAGTGAAAGTATAAAGTTATGTATTTTTTGGTATGCTGCATGACTTAGTTCGTGAGAAATCACTCGTACTTCTTTTTCAACATCTTGCAAGGCGTCAATTGCCTTTTTGCGTTGTATCTCGGCCTCGGGATCATTTTTTTTATTGAGTCCTGTAAGTACCATACGCGCACCGAGCATTCTGCCAAGAACACCATCATGTAGTTCTTCTGAAATTCGTCTTTGTTCCACCTTCTTGCCTTCTTCAACCTTTTGTTTTTGGGCGAGCATCAGGTTGAAAATTTCTTGATTAGCGGCCTGCTGTTCTTGCTGAAAACGCAATTTTTGGTTTTTGGCACGCTGATCTATAATAAAGTAAGACATTAAGCCCAATAATAATATAGCCACCGCAATACCAGCCCAGAGTTGCTTTTCACGTGCTAGCAATTTGTTCTCTGCAATAAACTCATCGGTCTCGAAGCGTATACGGGCAAATTTGTTCCTTACCTTTCTTTCTTCTTGCTGAAGGCTGTCGTTCAGGGCGATATATTTCCGATTGTATGCAATCGATTTCTCTGGCTCCAATTTAACTAAAAGTTGTAATGTCCGTAAAAGCCTTTCGTTATTGCTGGCCCTTTCGGCATACTTACGTGCTTGATTGGCGTATACCAGAGCCTGTATTGTGTCTTTCTCATTTAAATAAAACTCTGCGAAACAGTAATGGGCCATCGATAAGCCCGTAATGTTTCCAATACTGTCAAGTACTTTGATAGATCTTTCAAATTCTTCGTGCAAACCTGCTCTTTCGCCTATTTTGAATTTGCTATAGGCGAGGTTACTCAATGCCAGGGCATATAATTTAGGGTCCTTTTCAAGGATTGAACCGTTTTGTAATACTTGCTCAAAATACAGAATTGCCTCTTGATGGTTACCTTGTTCTTGGTATACTGCTCCGATATTATTTTTAAGGCTTAGATCGAGATTATTTTCATTTTCTATTTTTTTTTGGTATTGTAAAGCGATGTTATAGTATTCGATGGCCCTATCGTACTCTTTTAATTCATTAGTGATAGAACCTAGATTGCTATAACAGCTATATAATTGCTTATATGCATTAAGAGGTTTAAGAATTTCAATAGCTTCTATGGTATTGATTTCGCTACCGGTATAATCTTTGACGTCGGCCTGTACAATGGCCATGTTGTATAACATCTTCCCCGATTCAAATTGTTTTTCTAAATTACCGTAGATTTTTTGTGCTTTTGAAAAATGATAGTAAGCACTGTCTGATACCCCTGTCTTTCTAAAAAAATCGGCAAGATCCCAATGTGCTTCCCCGTACTTTACAGAATCACCCACATTTTCGGCAAGTTTCAGGGCTTCAGAGTTTGCCTTACGAAATAATACTGAGTCTCCGAATTCTAAATACGCTAAAGAAAGTCTTGAAAAAAAAATTGTCCTTAAAGAATCATTTTTAGTCTTATCTGCAAGGCTTTTTGCTTTTTGTAGTTGATTCGCTCTAAAACCTATTTTGAGGTCTCTATTGCGACCCTGTCGTATCCATTCCATTACCGAGTCCTTAATACCGTTTTCTAAAACATCATCGGTTTTTTTAATATTGTTCGTACAAGAAAAGGCAGAAAGCAGAAAAAAGCTTAAAACAACGTATTTTGAATATATCTTGCTTTTTCGGTACATATACTTAGACAAATACAAGGTATAAAAAAAAGCCTTAAAGAGTATATTTAAGACTTTTTAGATTATTCTATGTTTAAAACTATTATGACCTACTTTCCGTTTTAATATCATTTCTATCTGTTGCTGCATCAACATTAAGCTCGTATACTGCATCTGTCTCCTCCAAATTAGTTTCTGCTTCACAAGAGAACATTCCGACTGTCATTACCAATACTGCGAAAATACTTACTGCTTTTTTCATGATTAAAAGTGTTTTAGGGGGTTATAATTTCATTTCTTACAGCTAAACTACAACCCTTCGTAAGTAAAATGGGGAGATAAAAAAAGATAATAGTGAACGTACCCGGTATATGAGTAAGTGAACGAGTTCTGTGAGGATTATTCTAATTAAGGCTAGAAATAGTGTTTTTTGAAAGCAGTTGCTTTAACCCATCGATATTATCACGATAAGACTTGGAGAAGGGCAACTGCAGTTTATTTTGCTTTAATGTGCAGATAGATTTGCCATAGCTAATGCGCGATATGCAATCGGTATTGACGATATAACTTTGATGAATTCGCACAAAGTTCTTAGGTAATTGATTCTCGAAAGTCTTTAACGTTTTGAAAGCGTTATTTATTGTACCGTCTTTCATTATAAATTCCGTTGCGTTGTTATCCGCCTGTAGGTAAAGGATATCATCGGTATTGATATACTGAAAATCACGATACGATTTCAGACATAGGGTCTGGGCTTCCACTTTGGCTGGAACCTGCTTTTTGAGACGCAGTAACGATTTTCGAATGTCGAACTCATTATATGGCATAAGCCAATAGTCAAAGAAACCATTTTTGATTGCATCATAAGCGTGGTGCTTACCCTTAGAAATACCGATAATTAAAGGAATGTTAATAACGTATTGATGCAGCTCCATTACCATTTGAAAATACTCATTCGCATTTTCGTTCAAGTTAACAAAAACAATATCGGGCGAATATTTTAATATAGAGTTAATACCTTCAGAGCTGTCCTTGGCCATTGCCGAACACGAAAAATCACCGTACTCTCCCAAATAATGCTGCAATTGCAGATTGGAAGTCGCATCAGAATCTATTATGGTATAACTGTATTCCAAGACTAGGTAATTTAAGGGCAAATTAGTGATAGTAAGTTACATACGAACAAAGTTATTCCCCACAATATTAGGGGTTTTTATTTGTAAAATGTTGATATTGAATAGTTTTGAAGGAAAAACCTTGCAAAACACAAAAGATTTTCGATTAGTCTGACAAACGCAAGGCATAATCTTCATTTAGAAAAATTTTGTATTTGCAAATAACTTGGTGCGTTATGTTATTCTGTAAAATTTCAGATGCTGATAGATTGTAGTCTTTTGAAACTAAAAAATAGATTGGGTAAGGCCGGTAATAGAAGTAAAGTAGTACGTATTTTTCTCGAATTTTTTTTTTACTACCTGTAATGTGTACTTGGTAATTTCTAGAAATACGCTCAGACAAGTATTTTATATCCCTAATTTTCAAATTGAAATTCATACGCCCCAATTGCAGGTGATTTAGTGCGGTCTATACCAAGAATATCGAGAGGTACGGAAAGTGCAGCCTCCACATCTGCATTATCTAGGGCTGGTGAAGTAGCGGTCAATCTAAAATCGCCCTTATTGACATCTTTGAATTTAACTTCTTCATTATACAAATTATCAAGGTATCTATCGGTATCATCGAAATTATACAGCGGATTGTCATTTAATTCTTCATTGTTGTTGTCAAACCTAATTAGGCAGTTGGCAAAGTAATAGTTAAAAGTATTTGTGCCATTGCTGTTAAGGGAAAGTTCAGTGCCTCCATTACCGTCGATTATACAGTTTTGAAAGTTTGCTCTGATTAAATCGAAACTGTTTTCGTTACCTGATAAATCGATCTTGTTATTGTCAATCGATAAGGCAGCGCCATTTCTAAAGCTTTCTGTCCAATAGTTTGCGATTGTTGTGTGAACAAACGAGTAGTCGCCGCCTAGACTACAATAGAGTGAACTGCTACCCGCGCTGCCCAAAACTAAATTCTCTCCTTCAATAAATGCGGATATACCCCACAGATTGAACTTAGAACTATTATAGATTTGAGTGTTTTTTACATTCATGGTAAGAGTTTGCAACATACCATCGCCTTCAACGCGTAGACCTATTATCGCGTTCTTTATCGTTAGATGGTCGATAGTATTCTCCGTGCTACCTGGAGTTATCCAAATACCGCCCCATTGACCAGGTACGTCTTCAAATTCTGGCTCTAGTCGGTCCCCTTCGAAAATCACCTCTTTTTCGAGTGCCACCGAATCTATGCTTAGTTCTCCATTGATTTGTAATGCGCTTCCTTCCCTTACTAAAATTCCAGAATCTTTATGAAAATGAACACGTGCTCCCGCATCTATACGCAATGTATTTTTTTCTGGAACAATGGCATATCCATAAATAACATAAGGCTTCACAGCAGTAAAGATCAGTTGGTCTTCAGAAAGTTCGAAACCTTCGGCCCGTATTTCCTCGCCGTTGGTATCCAACCCTAAAATTATGGGTTCCTTGATTCCGACAGACGTTTTTGAAGGAAAAAGAAAAACAGCGTCCTTGACCAACGTAACCAATGGTATTTTCTGAAGTTTCTCGCCTGTATCGAATTGTAGTACATCGGTATATAGAAATTCGTTCATTTCGCTTTCGGTAACGTCAAACGTAGTCTCAATAAAAATAAAAAGACTGTCTTTGGCCATAAGAGCCACATCAGTGAAAATCTTTCCGGCAATGCCTTCGACATTCAAACGGTAACCACTTTCTTCACCTTCTGCTAAGCCTATACTCGGAATTGAAATATCTTCTTTCGAACGATTGAAGACTTTTAAAGTGTACGTACTGCTTCCGATATTCGAAAATACAGTATCAAGGAATACGGTGTCTTTTGAGAATTCCAGATTTCCCATACTTGGCGAATAATCAAAATCTTTTCTGCAGGAAATGCCTAAGGCCACTAGAATACAAATCGAAATGTAGATAAGGTAGGCTCGCATTTTGGAGTTTTAACTTTCAAGATTCCTGAATCAGTAAAGTTCGTTTTTGGGAATTCTAATTTCCTAAACTACTGGCTTTATAAGAAAATAGTTGTTTAATTTCTTCTGAAATGCGATTGGGTTTCAAAGTGTTTGCATTCAATAAGCACCACTCGGTACTCGAATGTAACAGTAATTGTTTTGTTCGACTATTATACATTTCGACAACACGGACTGAAGTTGCCCCATGACTCTTTGCTATATGGGTTTTTATATTGATAATGTCTCCCAGTTTAGCTGCGTATTTATAAGAAATATTATGGGTCATAACCACCCAAATAATTCCGTTTTGTATCTCATTTGTTGCTACCGCAAGCCAGTGCTCTTTCGAGATATCCTGAATCCACTGAACATAGCGGACATTGTTTACATGGTCAAGTTCGTCAAGGTCATCTTCTTGTACGGTGATGTTTTTTTGAAATGATTCCATCTATTTTTTTTGAATTTTCACCTCGAACATTTTATCCCATTCCTTACCGGTAACAAAAAAGGTCTTTCGTTCGGGGTGGTAGGCAATACCGTTCAAGACATTATCGGTATCACTCCATGTTTCGTGATGGGTTACTTTAGTGCTCAGGCCTCCAAAATTGACAACACCTTCAATGGCACCACTTTTGGCATCAATAATCATTACGCTAGGTTTTTGATATACGTTGGCATATATTTTTCCATCAACATATTCTAATTCATTGGCGCTGTCGTTAATAGATTTATTGGTCACGGTTTCTATTGCGCCATCTTCAACAAGTGTTTCAGGATTCAGAATCCAGATTTTTTCGGTACCGTCACTTTTAAATAGTTTTTCACCGTCATTGGCAAGCCCCCAGCCTTCTTTGCTTTGGCCATATTTAAAGCTATCTGTCTTTTTTAAATTTAGATCGTAAATAAAGCCTGTTCCGCTGCGCCAGGTCAGCATATAAATCTTGTTGTTCAAAATGGTTATTCCTTCCCCAAAGTAGTTGTCCTCCAAATCAACTTGCTGTATGGGCTTCCCAGTTTCGAAGTCTACTTTCCGCAATGAAGACCTACCTTTTTTTCCGGTACTTTCATAAAGGGTATCATTATAAAATTCAAGACCTTGAGTATAGGCTTTATTGTCATGAGGGTACTCATTTATTATTTCATAGGTATAAATTTCAGGTGCTTTTGTTGCTAACAGTTTTAAGTTCTTCGTAATTTCTGCAGATGTGTCTTCATAGTCAATGTTCGCTTTAAGGATTTTATCACCTAATGTTGGAAGATCTAACGTAATCTTGCCATCATTAACAGGAAACTCTTTGCCGTCGATAGAGTAGGTAACCTTGCCGATAGACTTATCTTTTTTATTTTTTATAGCAACAGCTATACTCTGGTTCAGTTGAAAATTTTTCTTGTTCCCGTCCAATTGTATTTCGAAAAGGTAGGATGGCGAATTATCACCCCCGCAAGCAATAAAGAGAGTTAGAAGTAAGAACAGGGGAAAAAACTTCAAAGTATTCATCTGCATCGAATTTACCCGTCACATCGGACGGTAAGGTTTAGGGCACAAAAATAACGAACTCAGAACAATTTCTGAACATTAAAATTAGAATGCAAAACGATTGCGAATGCATCAAAAGATTGTATATTTACGGTCGGCAAGTCCTACACGACCAGCTCCTGTAGAATCCCCCAGGGCGGGAACGCAGCAAGGGTATATGGTCGTAGCGGTGCGATGTAGGTAGCTTGCCGTTTTTTTGTGCTCTAAATTCTTTTGGATTTGGCGCTATTCTTCTTCAAAACTATGCTTGACTAAAATAGTTTTTTGGGTTTGGCTAGATTTTCGAATCTTTACCAACAACCCATTTTATTTGTTAATTTGCATCTTGTATGGAACATAAGGTTGTGCTTATTACAGGTGGTTCTTCGGGTATTGGAAAGTCAATAGGGCTTTACCTCAAATCTAAGGGATTTAAGGTCTATGGTACTACAAGAAATTTAGCGAAACATCCTGATTTTGAAGTTTTTGAATTACTTGAATTAGACGTTACTAATTCGGAAAGTATTGCTAAAGCTATTCAACAAATAATTCAGATAGAGCAAAGGTTAGATGTACTTATCAATAACGCTGGGGTTGGCATCACAGGCCCAGTTGAAGAAACGCCCCATGACGAAATTTTAAATGCTTTCGATACGAATCTGCATGGTCCGTTGCGAATGGTAAAGGCCGTTTTGCCTCAAATGCGAGAGCAACGTAGTGGTCTGATTATCAATATTACTTCAATTGCCGGGTATATGGGGCTGCCATACCGAGGCGTATATTCAGCCACAAAGGCCGCTCTGGTTACAATTACAGAAGCTTTGCGAATGGAGGTCAAAGATTTCGGGATAAAAATTACCACTTTGGCACCAGGTGATTTCAGTACGAATATCGCGGCCGGCCGTTATCATGTCCCCGTCAAAGAAAACTCCGCATACAGCAAATCTTATGGCGATACCCTTCAAATTATCAATGCCGATGTCGATAATGGAGGTGACCCAATTTTGGTCGCCAAGAAGGTATATCAAATTATTGAAAACGAACATCCTAATGTACACTATAAAGTCGGAGCGTCGTTGCAGAAAATTTCGTCCGTTCTTAAAAGCATATTACCAGATAAAGTATTCGAGAAACTCTTACTAAAGTATTATAAATTGTAATTTCGTGTTTTGGGAAATCCATTTTTATTTTCCTGAACATTTCGATATTTCTAATCCTAATAAAAACTACTGAGAATGAAATTTTTTATAGACACGGCTAATTTAGAGCAAATTCGGGAAGCACAAGAACTAGGTGTACTCGATGGTGTAACCACGAACCCTTCCCTTATGGCCAAAGAGGGCATTACAGGAAGAAACAACATTCTTAAACATTATGTCGATATCTGTAATATTGTTGATGGCGATGTATCTGCTGAGGTCATTTCGACCGATTTCGATGGTATGGTTAAGGAAGGTGAAGAATTGGCCGGGCTACACGATCAAATTGTGGTTAAGGTTCCGATGATAAAAGATGGAGTAAAGGCTTTGAAATATTTTACTGACAAGGGTATTAGCACTAACTGTACGCTTGTTTTTTCTGTTGGTCAGGCTTTATTGGCCGCAAAAGCAGGAGCTACATATGTTTCTCCGTTCATTGGCAGGCTAGATGATATATCCACTGATGGCCTTAATCTAATTGCAGAAATACGCCATATTTACGATAATTACGGTTTTGAAACACAAATTTTGGCCGCATCGATTCGTCATACCATGCACGTTATCGATTGTGCGAAACTTGGGGCAGATGTAATGACCGGAGGCCTGTCGTCCATTACTGGGCTTCTTAAGCATCCACTTACCGATATTGGTTTGGCGAAATTTTTGGAAGATTATAGGAAAGGAAACTAAAAAGAGAGTTTTCGTTTTTTTAGATAAGTTTAATAAACTGGGGTACATTCAAAAATGTATCCCTTTTTTATGTCAGAACGATTCGTAGACATTGGCAAAAGCATCGACTATAATTTCATCTTCGACTATGATACATTGATTTAGTGGATAAACAATAAGGGCTTTTCTCAATTCTTCAAAATTAGATGCCCTAAATTGTTTTTCGGAATCCAATCCAGAATTTTCGAGAAGTGATTTCCATTTACTCTCCTCTGTTTTAATATTAATGCCGACATATGAATATTTGGGCTTTTCAAGCGAAAGTTTCGCAATTCTTTTTTTTATGTTTTCGAAATGCAATCTTTGGGTACCTGACCAGAAATAAAAGACCGTTATATTATTCTTGGCTATTTGATTTAAAGAAACATTATTTCCATTTATATCGGATACAATAACATCGGGTACTTTCTTGTTCGGTTGAATGTTCTTTATGCCCTCATAAAGTGCATCGATTTCTTCTGAATGCCGGTTGTTGTTCGAGAGTTTATGGAAGTCTTCGATAAAGGCTTCATTATTTTTTTCGGAATCATGTACCTCGAGCAAATAATTAAAGGCCACATATCTGAAAAGATTATCTTTCAATTCTTTTTCTTCGACAATACTATCGATAAGGTTCAGTTTGTGTCTATTGAAATGTAATTGATTGCGAACGACATCATTTTTAATAGCACATTTGTGCGAACATGTCGTGTATGATAAATTGCCGACATGATTAATCATAAATTTGTAGTAGGGCCGAAGATAGGTAAGGTCTTTATCGTTGAAAGTCAATTTTCTACGATAGTCATAAAAGTCTTTTGGTAGTTTACCGATAACTTTTTCACCAGTAAATTTTTTATGTCTGAAGGGATACTCCTCCTTATAGATATCATAACTATAAGTGACACTTGCCATGGCTACTTTTTCTTCCTTTTCAGAAAAGCTCCTTTCATTTTTTAAATTGGCCAGCATACTAAGCCTAAGTTGCTTTAATGAATCTATTTTTCCAACGAATTCATTCGGACTCAATAGATAAAAAGATTTTACTTTACTAGCTTCTTCTTCATGCACCAAAAATAGCTCCAGCAGAAAATTATTTACTTCCTCACCCTTTCCCGAAAACACCAATGATTCGTCAAAATAAAGCGTATTCAAACGAACCATTATGCTGTCACCTTTTTCTAGATAAACATACTGTAGTTCTGGTTCATGATTAAAATGGTGAAGACCTTCCGTTACAGAATCGAGTTCAAAAACAAAGCGATTACTATCGTCCAGTTTAGCAGAATCGATGACTATATCATTCTTGAACAATATAACATATTCACTAGTAGGATTGATAATTTCACCGGCGAAAAAAACGTTTGAGGAACTTTTTTCTTCTTCACCACAACCAGCCAATAAGAAGAGAAACAGATAAAGTAAATGTCTATTCATATAATTTTTTCTACCGTATAACACTCAAAATTAAGCAACACGCATACGCCATGCTGTTAATAGGGAGTTAAAAATTAGCGAGTTACGTTAATGTCATGGACGAACGGAATGCTTTTTAAGTTTATTGGTGCAGACGTACAAAATTCTGTATTTTTGCACGGATTTTAAAAAGAGGAAAGCTATGTTATCGGTGTCAAATTTATCCGTTCAATTCGGAAAAAGAGTGTTGTTCGACGAGGTAAACGTTAGTTTTACTCAAGGTAACTGTTATGGTGTAATTGGAGCAAATGGAGCCGGGAAGTCCACTTTTTTAAAGATTATTGCTGGGCAGATAGATCCTACTTCGGGCCATGTGCACCTAGAGCATGGAAAGCGTATGTCAATTCTAGAGCAGGAGCACAACGCCTATGACACCTCTACAGTTCTTGAAACTGTTGTAATGGGGAATAAACCCTTGTTTACTATTAAGCAACAAATTGATGCACTTTATGCCGACTATACTGATGAAAATGCCGATAAAATAGGGGAGCTGCAAGTACAGTTCGAAGAGATGAACGGATGGAATGCCGATAGTGCTGCTGCAGCACTGCTATCGAACCTCGGTATTTCCGAACAATTACATTTTACTGCGATGGCCGATATAGATTCAAAACTAAAGGTTCGCGTTTTATTGGCCCAGGCGCTTTTTGGCAACCCTGATGTTTTGATAATGGATGAGCCCACCAATGACCTGGATTATGAAACGATAAGTTGGTTGGAACATTTTTTGGCAAATTACGAAAATACTGTTATTGTAGTTTCTCATGATAGACACTTCTTAGATTCAGTCTGTACGCATATTGCGGATATTGACTTCGGGAAGATGAATCAATATTCTGGCAATTATACATTTTGGTACGAAAGTAGCCAATTGGCAGCACGTCAGCGCGCGCAGCAAAATAAGAAGACTGAGGAAAAAGCTAAGGAACTTCAAGAGTTCATCGCCCGATTCAGCGCCAATGTTGCAAAAAGTAAACAGGCAACATCACGAAAGAAAATGTTGTCTAAATTGAAGATTGATGATATTAAACCGTCAAGTAGAAGATACCCTGCCATTATATTCGATAGGGAAAGGGAAGCTGGTGATCAAATATTGAATGTAGAAGGTTTGGCGGCTACCTCCGAAGATGGTGATTTGCTATTTCAAAATGTAAATCTCAATTTGGCAAAGGGCGATAAAGTGGCCATCCTATCAAAAGATTCTAGGGCGACTTCTGCATTCTATGAAATCATCAATAACCAAAAAAAACAGGATAATGGTTCTTTTCAATGGGGCGTGACGACGACGCAGTCTTATTTACCGGCCGATAATTCAGATTACTTTATTCAAAATATAAATTTAGTCGACTGGTTAAGGCAGTGGGCAAAAACTGAAGAAGAGCGCGAAGAGGTCTATATTCGTGGTTTTTTGGGCAAAATGTTATTCAGCGGTGAAGAAGCTCTTAAAAAATGTACCGTGCTGTCCGGTGGTGAAAAAGTACGGTGTATGTTGAGCCGAATGATGATGTTGCGGGCCAATGTACTTATGCTTGACGAACCTACGAACCATTTAGATTTAGAAAGTATTACTTCTTTCAACAATTCACTCAAAAATTTTAAGGGAACGGTCATATTCACTACCCACGACCATGAGTTTGCACAAACGGTTGCGGATCGAATCGTAGAACTGACCCCTAAAGGCAACATTGATAGGTATTTAGCGTTTGAAGAATATATGTCTGACAAGACATTAAGGGATCAGCGAGAAAAAATGTACGCTGTGCCCATATAATTTTTTTGTCAAACCCAAATTCTTACATCATGAAAACCTACAGTCTCTTTTATGCCGTTATGGCATTCGTTATCATTGGTTGTAACAAATCGGATGATGACTCTGATGTCATCGGAAAAGAAAAAAATGAAGCAACCGATTACACATTACTTATAGACGGCGATGGTGTACTTTCCGGTGCACTTCTGAATGCGGACGCAAATTTTCTTGAATTTAGTACGGACAAAAGTACGTTCAATACGGTCGGGAAACCTCAGTTAACTTTTGAGGATGGGGGCGTGATCAGTATGTATCTGAAAAAGTCAGATTGCTCGGGTAATATCACTATAAACGATTTTAATGAGAATACTTCTGAGAGTTATGCGGTATTCACCGATATACCTAGTTGCAACCGTAATGCCAATGCAATTGCTCATACAGGTAATGCGATTTACGTAGCTTATGAGAACGAAATATCCGCAGAGGAAAGTGATTATTTTGTCAGAGTAATTGATATTTTGACCAATGAGGCCACCTTTGTAGATATTGAACTTGAACAACAACCAGTCGAACTTGCTTTTGCCAATAACCGTTTGTTCATTCTTACCTTCGATGGCAATAGTAGCGAAGACTACAACCTTTCGGTAATGAACGCTGAAACCCTTGATGTTGTACATGGAATGGAGTTGGGCCTAAACGTAAAACGGATTTTTAGGAATCCCGATGGGAATATAATTATTGGATATCCCAACCTGCATACAACCCTGAATAGCAGTACAATGGCATTCGAATATACGAATTACGGTCAGTACACAGAACCGAATTTTTTCCATTCCCAATTTAGACAATACGATACTGATGGTAAAATGTATTATGATATGCCTCCGGGTTCGAATAGCATCTATCCGATTGTGGCCGCCATATACGACTTCGAGACAAATAATACAGTACTCTATGCCTATGAAAATTTCTTGACCGAAACACAGCGTGACTTTGAATATGAGATAAAAAGCACTACGATGGTCGGTTACGATGAAAAAAATAATCTATTGTTGATAGGGTATTCCAAGACAGGTGAAAGTAAAAAGGGTGGCTTGCTTAGAATTAAATTAGGCCTCGAACCTGAATTTGTGGATAACCTTGATTTAGATGGCACACCCTATGCTTTATTTATAAATTAACCCATATTTGGAGTTATAAAAAAAAGCATTCTTCATTTGTTGAAGGATGCTTTTTTTAAATGCGCATAGATTAGACATTAAGCATTAAAATACTTACTGTTCCAAATAGCGGGATTAAAATTCTTCCCTAAAGCGAAACCGTAAAAAATAACAACCGAAGCGATACATTTGAACATAAAAAAGAAAATAATCCAAAACTCGGCACTCGAATTGCTTTTAGAAAAAAGTCCATCAGGAACGAATAAGGTGACCAAGTAGCTAATCAGCAAAACTAATGTGGCTAAGTTCACAATATTTTTAAAAGGCCACATTAGCCATTTTCTAAGCGGATGAAGGTCGTTGCCCCACTTATGTACCAAATAAAAATAGTTATTGCCAATAGGAGCGAAAAGTAAGGGGTCGTCTTTATCCTCCAACTTAAAAAGTTTTGAAGGTGCTATAATTTTGAAGCCCTTAATTTCTATATCATGTTCTTGTTCAAGCCTTTTAATCTTTGAAATGGCTTCTTGGGGAATCTCGCCTTTAAAATATTTTGAATTTAAAAATCGCAAACGGTAATCGATACAAATTTTTTGTATTTGATCGATATGGTAAATCTTACCGGTTTCCAAAAGTTCAAAATCAAAAGAATTGATTACGGTATTATGTCCACCGTTTATATTCTTTGCGATTCGTTCACGGGAATCTGAATCTTTTTTTAAAATTCTTTGAACTTCCTCTAAAATTTCATCGGATGTGTAGGCTTCGCTTTTTGAGCGCACCAATTTTTCTTCAATATTCGTTCTTCGTAGCAGCATTTCTTTTTTGGCAAATTTAACTAATTCTCAGATGAAATAAATTTACGACTGAAAACGAATTTGTTAATAATTTGTTAAATAGAATATGCGATACTTCAGTTCCTTGCAAAATAGAGCTCTTTGGCCGTAACTTGTCTAAGAATTCGACCGTTCACCGATTTATTGATTAATTCCCCTTACATATAAGTATGAAATATCTTATAAAAATTGTATTTACGGTTTTGATGTTATCTACTTTCTTTGCTTTTACTCAACCTTCTTCCGCTGATGGAACACAAGAATCTATCGTATACAAAACGGCCAGTTCAGAAAATCACCAAACATTATTGGCCGTTATGAAGGCCACTGATTTGGAAGAATTACTTGATGAAACTGGTCCCTTCACAATTTTTGCACCTACTGATTCAGCTTTTGAGAATTTATCTGGTAAATCTGTACAAGATTTATTGAACCCCGAGAATAAACAGGAACTCAAAGACCTTTTGACCTACCATATCGTTGCGGGTAATCTTTCTGCCTCGAAAATTTTAAAAGCAATGTGCAGGGGCGAAGGAAAAGCAACTTTTACTACCGTTCATGGTGATGAGATTACCGCTACCATGAAAGGCATTGATATCATTTTAACCGATAGTTTTGGTAATTCTGCCACTATTATTGTTGCCGATTCTAATCAGCGCAACGGTGTCATACATGAAATCGATAGCGTAATACTTCCCAGTAGAAATCAATCTTAGCGAAGTTCTGCACCAAGTTCTTCTTGAAAGCACTTTTGAAGCTTGTCCATTATTTTATCGATTTGCTTGTCTGTCAATGTCCGCTGTGCGTCTTGCAGTATAAAACTAACCGCATAGGATTTTTTCCCTTCAGGAAGATTTTTTCCTTGGTAAACATCGAATAGGTTGATATGCTTCAACAACTTCTTTTCGGTGCGTAGACCGAGTTCGTATACTTGCCGAAAAGATACTTTGTCATCAAGTAACAGTGCAAAATCGCGCTTCACTTCAGGGTATTTCGGAATTTCGTTGTAGGTAATGCTATTTTTTTTAGCCAAATCAATTACGTTGTCCCAATTAAAATCAGCGAAAAGCACCCCTTGTTTGATATCCATTTTTCTCAAAAGAGGTTTTTTAACCATACCAAAAGAAACCAGTTCTTTAGAATTTACGTTTAAAGAAACGCCTTCCGAGAAAGTAGGATCTAAAATTGGCATAGGTGTACTCCGTGATATTCCCAAGCGTTCTAAGACATTGGTAACTATTGCTTTTAGATAATAGAAGTCCGTTCTCTTTTCAGGGGTTGCCCAACTCTCCTCGGTACGATTTCCTGTCAAAAGAAGAATCAAATGTTTGTTTTCAATTCGCTTCGAACTTATCTCATGATAGGTCTTTCCAAATTCAAAAAACTTTAAATTTTGATTTTTTCGGTTGATGTTGTAGTTGAGAGCCTCCAGACCCGAAAAAAGCATAGACTGTCGCATAACGGACAGCTCAGCACTCAAAGGGTTGAGCATGTTTATAGCCTTATCCTTTTGTTCAGATGCTATTAATCCTGAATAACTGGGTGAGCTGAGGCTATTTGTCAATATCTCAAAAAAGCCCTGCATGGCTAAAAGGTCGCCAATTGTTTGCTGTAGCTTGTAATCTGCGAATTTTGAGACGGGAGCTATCGAAGCATTCAATTTGTTTTTGAAATCGATGTTATTGTACCCATAGACGCGAAGAATTTCCTCTATGACATCAACCTCGCGTTGTACGTCGACCCTATACGATGGAATCGACAGGCCAAGCCCAGCTTCGGTGACACTTTTTACTTTGATATCTAACGAAGCCAAAATCGATTTTATCGTATCTTGGGGTATTTCTTGCCCGATAAGGGAATGAGTCTTGCTGAAGGTCAGAAAAACTTGATGTTCGTCCAATCGTTTTGGGTAGAAGTCAATAATATCGGAAGTAATGTCGCCACTGGCAATTTCAATGATGAGCAGGGCAGCTCTTTTCAAGGCATATTCTACGTTTTCGATATCGATACCTCGCTCGAAACGAAAAGATGCATCCGTATTCAAGCCGTGGCGTTTGGCCGTCTTTCTAATAGCGATAGGGTCGAAATACGCGCTCTCTAAAAAAATCGAGGTCGTTTTTTCAGTAACTCCTGTATTGATACCACCAAAGACCCCAGCTATACACATAGGTTTTTCGGCATCACATATCATAAGGTCATCCTGATGTAACTCGCGTTCCTCACCATCAAGTGTCATGAATTTGGTGCCAGAAGGAAGTGTTTTTACGATAATATGCTTCCCGTGTATTCGATCGGCATCGAAGGCATGAAGAGGTTGGCCCAATTCATGTAGAACGTAGTTGGTAGAATCGACAATGTTATTGATTGGATTAAGGCCTATTGACCGCAAGCGATTTTTTAGCCAATCGGGCGAAGGCCTAATTACGAGATTACCTAACGTCACCCCGCAATATCTTGGTGCCATTTTACTGTTTTCAACAGTTACTTGCATCTTCAAAGACCGGTTGTCAACATTGAATTTGCTGATTGAAGGGGTAATCAGTTCTTTGTTGATCTCTTTTTGTTTGAGTCCGGCCTTTAAATCCCTAGCAACACCTAAATGACTCATGGCGTCTGCACGATTAGGGGTTAGGCCAATTTCAAAAACCTCATCTTGCTCTACCGTGAAAACCTCGGAACAAGATGTGCCAGGTTTTAGGTTGTTTTCGAGTATCAAAATACCATCATGACCGGTACCAAGACCCAACTCGTCTTCGGCGCATATCATACCATGACTTTCCTCTCCGCGTATTTTTCCTTTTTTAATTTTCCAAGCCTCTCCAGAAAGTGTATAAAGGGTTGTTCCTATAGTGGCAACCGGTACTTTTTGACCTGAAGCTACATTGGGCGCGCCGCAAACGATCTGCAATGGGGTCGCCAAGCCGATATCTACGCTCGTTATTTTTAATTTATCGGCATTAGGGTGCTTTTCGCAAGTGAGAACTTCACCGACCACAACTCCATTTAATCCACCTTTAATAGATTCGAAAGGGGTAATACCTTCGACTTCAAGACCTAAATCGGTCAAAAGTTCCGCGGTTTTTTTGGCTTCCCAATCTAGTTTGAGGAATTGTTTCAACCAGTTGTATGAAATCTGCATTGGCTAGTTTTAGAGGCCGCTAAGATAAAACAATGCGGTAAGACATTCAATAGAGTGTGCCCCGAATTGCCCAATTATTTAACTGGAATTTGTTACTATATAATCGTGGACCTGCCCAAGCCTATATTCTCATCGTTAATACTGCTGTTCTCACCTGAATCAACAATATTTTCTGAAATAAAGTCTCCCACATAGTCCGTTCCGTATTTACTGCTCCCTAGAATATCCATAGTGACCACTTTTTTCACTAAAGACTTATGCACTGCCGAAACTATGGCGTTCGCTTCTTCGTCAAGACCGAAATGCTGCAAGAGCATTGCTGTACTTAAAATAGACGCTACAGGATTGGCAATATTTTTTCCTTTCGCCTGCGGATAGGACCCGTGCGAGGGCTCGAACATAGCATTTTCACTGCCGATAGATGCAGAAGGCAACAACCCAACCGAGCCAATTATTACACTGCCCTGCCCCGATAAGATGTCACCGAACATGTTATCTGTCAATAGTACATCGAACTGGCTAGGTTTCATCATCATTTTAACAGTAGCGTTATCGATAAAAAGACATTCTAAGGTAACTTCAGGGTAACTCTTGGCGATTTCCGTCACCGTCTTGCGCCATAATCGCGACGATTCTAGAACGTTGGCCTTGTCTACCAGCGTTAATTTTTTTCTTCGTTTTTTTGCGGCTTTAAAAGCTAAATGGGCGATACAACTAATTTGCTTTTCAGAATATTCACAAAGGTCGGAAGCGCTCGTGCCATCCTCACTTATTTTTTTCTCCCCAAAATAGATACCTCCTGTAAGCTCCCTAAAAATAATGAGATCGGTACCAATGACAATTTTTTCTCTCAATGGAGAATTATTGCTAAGTGAAGGAAACATTTTTATAGGCCTAATATTGGCAAACAGCCCGAGTTCTTTGCGCAATGTCAACAAACCTTGTTCAGGGCGTACTTTTGCTTCTGGATTGTTATCGTACTCCAAAGCTCCAATCGCACCGAACAGAATGGCATCTGCTTCACGGCATAATTTTAGGGTGGCATCTGGCAAAGGCTTACCAGTATCTGACATAGCGATGGCCCCAACGGGTGCCTCAACATATTCGAAGCGGTGGTTGAATGTCTCTTCTATTGCTTTAAGGCATTTAACCGATTGCGCCAATACCTCAGGTCCGATGCCATCTCCGCCAAGAAGGGCGATTTTTAGCTGCATTTAGAAATTGTTTTTTGTGTATCGCAAGGATATTTTCAGTATTGCCCTACAACTAGAGCTAAGGTTAAAAATTTTCGCGACATTTTCACAAAAAGGAAGAAAAAAATGTAATCGATAGATTTACCGACGTATTATCTACGACAAACTCTCGATATTGAGGTTACTGGCCTCGATGATTTTCGGAATATCATCGTCAGATATTTCTTTATGCTTATCAGCAAACTTTAGGAATTCTTGGTAGACTTCGTCGAGTTGAAGTTTGGTAAGTTCGTAACCAACAATTTTGGCCCGGTACGCCAAGGCGGCCCTTCCGCTTCTCGCCGTAAGAACAATAGTAGATTCGTTTACTCCTACATCGGCGGGATCCATGATTTCATAAGTTTCCCTATTTTTAATTACCCCGTCTTGGTGTATGCCCGAACTGTGGGCAAAAGCGTTGGCACCTACTATAGCTTTATTGGGCTGCACCATCATTCCCATTTTTTGAGAGACCATTCGGCTAGTGTCGTAAAGTAGTTTGCTGTTGATGTTGGTGTCAAGATTTAGGCTCGGATGCTGGCGTAGAATCATTACTACTTCTTCCAACGAGGTGTTTCCGGCCCGTTCACCAATACCATTTATGGTGCATTCTATCTGTCTTGCCCCGTTAATAACTCCCGCTATCGAATTGGCTGTGGCAAGCCCCAAATCATTATGACAATGGCAAGAAAGCGTAGCTTTATGAATACCTTTTACGTTTTCCTTCAAATATTTCATTTTGGCGCCGTATTCTTCAGGCAAACAATATCCTGTTGTATCAGGAATATTTAATACTGTTGCACCAGCCTTAACGACCGCTTCACAGACTCTTGCCAAGAACTCGTTATCGGTACGGCCGGCATCTTCGGCATAGAACTCAACATCCTCAACAAAGGTTTTGGCGTAACTAACCGCACTGACTGCCCTTTCGATGATAGCATCACGATTAGAATTGAATTTGTATTTGATATGGGAGTCAGAAGTACCAATTCCCGTATGGATTCGAGGTTTTTTAGCAAATCTTAACGCTTCCGCAGCTACTTCGATATCTTTTTTAACGGCGCGCGTAAGTCCGCATACCGTTGCATTTTTGACCAGTTTAGAAATTTCGGTAACGGATTGAAAGTCTCCGGGGCTAGATATTGGAAATCCTGCTTCGATAATATCCACTCCCAAATTATCCAATCGCTCAGCAATGACCAATTTCTGCTTGGAATCCAATTTACAGCCGGGCACTTGTTCACCGTCTCGAAGCGTTGTATCAAAAATCTGTACCGTATCTTTACTCATTATATTTACGTAATTTAGCTAAGCAATACGAATATATAACCAATAGGTTTAAAGACCTAAAGCCTGCAAGGAATAGTACAACGTTAAGTTGGTTTTTCGATTGCACAATGTATTGATTAACAATTAACTAAACCATATTTTTTACGATGACAAATGCGCATAGAGATGCTTTGTTCGTACTCGTGAAATCACTCTCGAAATCGGAAAAACGTCAATTCAAGTTGTATGTTGGGCGCTTGGGCGTAAACACCGATGCAAAGTTCTTGGCACTTTTCAATTTGATGGATAAAATCAAAAAATATGACGAGAGAACGATTTTGGACTCCGGTATCGTAAAAAAAGCACAGCTATCGAATTTAAAGGCCCACTTGTATAAGCAGATTTTAGTAAGTCTACGATTGAATCCCGTTAATCAGAACATTCGCGTGCAGATACGCGAACAGCTAGACTTTGCAACCATACTTTATCAAAAAGGACTCTACAAGCAAAGCCTTAAAATTCTTGACAAGGCCAAGTCGACCGCAATCGTTAATGAGGAGAAGAATATTGCGTATGAAATCGTCGAACTTGAAAAGATTATTGAAACCCAGTACATCACGCGGAGTATTCCTGATCGTGCAGATGAGCTTGCTGTTCAGGCAAAAGAGCTTTCTGCCCAAAATGTAATGACGAGCAAACTTTCGAACCTTTCACTTCAATTGTACGGGATTATGTTGAAAGTGGGATATGTGCGAAGCGATGAAGATTACGTACGTGTCAAGGAATATTTTGAAAGCCACATGCCGAAATATCAAATGAAAGATTTGGGCTTTCGAGAAAAATTATGGCTCTATAAAGCGCATCTTTGGTATAGTTTTTTGGTGCAAGATTTTCTATCCTCTTACAAATATGCTAGTAAATGGGTCGATTTGTTCTATGAGCATGAGGAACAGATTGCCTTGAACCCTGTATTCTTTTTAAAGGGTAATCATTATTTACTTGAATCCTTGTTTTATGTTAAATACAGTTCTCAATTTAAACAAACACTTGAACAATTGGAAACGGTTGTTCAGGGAAAAGAATTTCCTAAAAATGATAATATTGCCTCCTTGGCCTTCCTATACCTCAATGCCAATAAATTGAATCTTCATTTCTTGGAAGGTACGTTCAAAAAAGGGCTTTATTTGGTCAAGATTGTTGAATACGGTATGGTTAAACACAAAGACCGTATCGACGCACATCACATAATGATTTTGTACTATAAAATTGCATGTCTGTATTTTGGGATCGGTGACAACAAGACGTGCATTCAATATTTGAAAAAAATCATCAATAATAAAAACCTCAAAATGCGTGAGGATCTAATGTGCTTTGCGAGGGTATTGAGTTTGGTAGCCCATTATGAAGCCGGAATGGACTACCATTTAGAAATACAGCTAAAAAGTACTTACAAGTTTCTTCTGAAAATGAACGATTTACATGAAGTTCAGCGAGAAATGATCAAGTTTTTAAGGAATCTGGGAAATATTTATCCAAATGAATTGAGAAATGAATTTAAGAAACTTCATACTCAGCTTAAGAAGTATGAAGATCATCCCTATGAAAAAAGGGCATTTTTGTATCTAGATATCATTTCTTGGTTAGAAAGCCATTTAGAGAACAAGCCGGTAGCCCAAATAATTCGTGAAAAGGCTATGGCTGTCAGAAGGTAATTTGTTCAATGGCAACTACCTCTTTCAATACCCGTAACTTTCTGGAAATCAATTTGGCGATGATGTTGTTAAGTACATCGGGTCCTTTCGGTAAGTACATTGCCTTGCCAGTACCTTTGACTATTGAGCTAAGGGCCTTATTGGCGTTTGTTTTCCTATTTGTTTATTGCAAAATCAAGGGTGTTTCTTTTAGAATTAGCAGTAAGGATAGGTGGCCTATATTGGTAAGCGGACTGCTTATGGGCCTACACTGGATCACCTATTTTCAAGCCTTGCAGCTATCGAACGTCGCCATCGGTATGCTGTCTATGTTTACCTACCCTGTAATGACATCATTTCTAGAGCCAATATTTTTGAAAACCAAATTTCAAAAAATACATGTGTTATTGGGCGTTATGGTGCTTTTTGGCGTCTACCTTTTGGTTCCCGATTTTACTTTTGATAATTCGAATACCATCGCTATTGCATTTGGCCTTTTATCGGCACTGGCTTACGCAATCCGTAATTTGATATTGAAAACGAAAGTGGATCGTTATGAAGGTTCCTTGCTGATGACTTATCAAATGGGTATTGTCGGTGTTGGTCTGATACCCATGTATTTTATATATGATGTGCAACAAGCGGAAGATTATTGGCCAGCAATCTTGGGCCTTGTATTGATTACAACGGTTATTGGCCATACGATGCTCATAAATTGTTTCAAATACTTTTCGATAACCACAATAAGCATTTTGAGCAGTATTACCCCTGTTTATGGTATTTTAATAGGTGCATTGTTCTTATCGGAAATTCCGGGTTGGTCTACGATTACCGGCGGTTTTTTGATATTGGCTTCCGTTGTCGTCGAGAGCATTCGATCGTACCGGTAGTTTTTCTTTCTAGTTTTTTTCCTGACTATCTTCCTTTTGATTGATGCCCGGCGTAGTTGAACCCATATTGTACCGGTTAATGAGGCCGTCGCCTAGTTTTTGGAATTCTTTGTTTTTGGCCATTTCACGTATTTTTACCGGGTCGAAATTACCACTGAAGTATAAAAAAGAGCCGTTTATATTGTTATTGTTATAAATCAAGATTTCCTTTACGGCATCTCTTTTTTCGCGTATGGAGACAACATTTCGCTTCAATTCATCATTTTTACGGAATACTTCGATAAACGAATTGCCTGTAATACCGCTCATCTGCTTGTTCAAAAATTCGGTACGAGCCGGTGTAGTGCTGGGAAACTGCATGTAGCGCAAATCTTTAGTATTACCAACCAAAGATTGCATTTCTGGTGAAATATTACTTATCAGTGAAAGCATGAAACGCGGTACTCGAATGGCAGTCACTTGCTCATCTTCTTTATGCGCGTTATAAAAAGTATCGATAGAATTGTAAGTGCCACAGGATGAGAGTAGCACAAGACTACAAACGATTAGTGTTTTTTTGATCATGGTACAGTATTTAATAGTGTTAAATATACTGTTTTTAGCAACAAGCGTTCCAAACCGGATCGTTGGGCGGTTCGGCCAAAATTTCCAAAGATTCTTTTTTAACAGGATGTATAAAAGAAAGACTTCTCGCATGTAGGTGTATGCTCGCATCTTTGTTGCTTCGGTCGAAACCATATTTTAAATCCCCCTTAATAGGGGATCCTATAGCAGCAAATTGTGACCGAATCTGGTGATGGCGACCGGTCTGCAAATCGACTTCCAATAAATAATAATTGTCCAGTCTTTTTAGGGTTTTGTACTCCAAAATTGCCTTTTTACTATCCGGAACCTCTTTAGTATGTCCATAAGATTTGTTCTGTTTCGGATTACGTTTCAGCCAATGGATCAAGGTGTCCTGTACCTTTTTCGGCGGACTCTTTACAACGGCCCAATAGGTTTTCTTAGCTCCTCTTTCAGCAAAGAGTTTATTAAGTCGCGGTAAGGCTTTTGAGGTTTTGGCAAAGACTACGATTCCGGAGGTAGGTCTGTCTAGTCGATGGGCCACTCCTAAGTAAACGTTACCAGGTTTGTTGTACTTATCTTTAATATATAGTTTCACCACCTCGCTCAATGGTATATCTCCGGTTTTGTCTCCTTGAACGATATCGCCAGGTCTTTTATTGATAACAATTAAATGGTTATCCTCATAAAGCACTTGAAGATTCTTTGGGTTTGATAGTATCTTGCCGCCCACTATAATATCGGTTTGTTATTCTGTAGAGAAAGGAATAGTAGCAATAAAACTCCTGTAGTAACCGAAACATCCGCCATATTGAAAATTCCTGTTTTAAGAACCCCCAGTTTGATCAGAAAGAAATCCGTGACCGACCCATAAGCGATACGGTCGATAAGGTTACCGATACCACCGCCGATTACGAACGCAAAAGCCACGATTGGTCCATTGTTGAGATTGCTTTTCTGAAGGATTCGAAAAAGTAATATGAGTAAAACGATTATGGGCAGTACCTGAAATAAAATTATTTTCAAAATAGGAGGGAAGCCTTGGCCAAAACCTAACATCGCACCTGTGTTCTCTACGTTCGTAAGAATGAAATTATCATTTAATAACTGAATATAATCTCTTGGAGCAACATTCTTGCGCACAACATCTTTCGAAATCTGATCACACCCAATGTTCAGTAGCACCAATAAGATGATGGCTGATTTTTTAATCATTTCTTTACATTTTTCATTTCCCTTGGAACGAACAAATCCTTTGTGCTTAATTCCAAGTAAAACTTATTGCAATTTGGTGGTTTATTTTTGAAATTTTTCGCCATCAATATTGCTCATCATCACTTGGGAAATCTCGACTCTTTACGTCCGTAACGTATTGTGAAATAGCGTTTCCCATATCTTCGTAGAGATTCATATATCTGCGCAGAAACCGTGGGTTGAATTCATGCGTCATACCCAAAAGGTCATGAATGACTAACACCTGTCCGTCTGCATGTTTCCCTCCTCCGATACCGATAGTAGGTATTATTAGACTTTCGGAAACTTTTTTGGTCAGTGCAGCAGGTATTTTTTCAAGTACAATCCCAAAACATCCTAGTTTTTCAAGAAGTAGAGCATCTTTCAGCAGCTTATCCGCTTCCTGTTCTTCTTTTGCCCGAACGGTATAGGTGCCGAACTTATAGATGGATTGTGGTGTCAAACCCAAATGGCCCATTACGGGTATTCCGGCGTTCAATATTCTTTTGACCGATTCCTTGATTTCAATGCCGCCCTCCAATTTAATGGCATGAGCACCACTTTCTTTCATAATACGAATGGCCGAACGCAAGGCTTCTTTCGGGTCGCTCTGATAACTGCCAAAGGGAATATCAACAACGACCAAAGCCCTATCGATAGCTCTGATTACCGACGTAGCGTGGTAGATCATCTGATCCAATGTAATAGGCAAAGTAGTTTCGTGACCTGCCATGACATTGCTCGCCGAATCGCCGACAAGAATAACATCGACGTTTGCGGAATCTACGATTTTTGCCATCGAATAGTCGTATGCAGTAAGCATTGAAATTTTCTCTCCGTTTTTTTTCATGTCCACTAGGGACTTTACGGTTATGCGTTTGTATTCTTTCTTGGCGGTCGACATTTGATTTATTTTAGAGGGATAAATGTAAGGAAAATGTCCGGTTTCAAGTTTCGGGTTTCAAAGTTTCAGATTCTCTCACAATGGAAACCAAAAACAACAGAAACTAAAAACGAGTAATTTCACTAAGTTTGATAAAATTCACGATTATGAAAAATGCCTTGAGCGTAGTTTTGTGTCTGGTCTTCTTCAATACTTCAGCCCAAGATTCAGAGAAGGCAGTAGTGCAAAAAACCATTGAAATTTTTTTTGATGGTTTTCACAATCAGGATTCTATCCAAATAAAAAAAACGGTATCAAGCGCTATTCTATTGCAGACCATTACCCAAGACGAGTCTGGGAATGTGCTGGTTAAGACCCAAGATTTTTCTGATTTTTTAAAATCTATCGTCGGTATTCCCAAGACAACAAAATTTGAGGAATTCATTAAAGACTATTCCATTCAAATAGACGGCCCCATGGCAAACGCATGGACATCTTATGAATTTCGAATAGATGACACTTTTCATCATTGTGGGGTGAATTCATTTCAATTGGTCAAGGACTCTGAAAAAGGCTGGCAAATTATCTATTTGATTGACACCAGGCGAAAAGAAGATTGTGAGTAAATCAAAGAAAAGTGTTTGTTTATATAAGTTATTACCTCTTTCTGGGTAAGAGTAGCGAAATTCAAATACCGTCTGTGCGCATCGACGATTTTGTTCAAAGCCTCTTCCACCAATACGTCGTTCTCCCATATTTTAATGGCACCGATTACGGTTTGAGCGAATCGTAAAACCCCATTGTATTTCTATGTTGATTGAAAAGAACCAAGACCAAAGACGATTTAAAAACGTCAGAAGTCTTGGTTCTTGATTCTAGCAACTTAGGTCTATTTTTTTAAACCTTCCAACCGTCACGATAGGTGCGGCCAACGAACTGGTTGGCCTCCTCTAAATTGGTGATGCGCGTGTTTTCGCCGTCCCATAATAACTTTTTGCGGGCATAGAAGTCCATTTTTCCTTCGCTGTTCTCTTTTTGCAACATATAACTACGAATGGCCAAATTACCCATCAGCACGGTCTCGGTCATTGGCCCCGCATAATCGAACGAAGAAGTTAAACCTTTATGTTCATCACTACCGAAGCCCGCTTTACAGGCATCGACCCACTTACGTTGGTGACCGTATTCAGGTTCGTCCGTAGGTTCTGTTTCCGGACCGAAATCCGTAGTGCCATCGTTCAAATACAATTTCGGTGTCAACGGACTACTATCATTAATATTCGTAGAAATAATGCCTTTTTCGCCGATAATCAGCACGCCATTCTGACTGCCTGGACCGCCTATATCATTATTAGCAGGAATTATATCAGGATGTGAAGGACGGATTCCGCCATCGCTCCAAGTCATCTCTATTGGAGATTTTGATTTCTCGGTAGCGTCGAAGTGCAAAGTGATAAATGAGGAGGCGGGGCACCCTTCGGGGTTATAATCGGCGTTCCACATTTGAGAATATACCGAACCGACGCTACATTCCGCATCCTTAGGATATTTTAGGCCCAACGTACGGAACGGAATATCTATCAAATGACAGCCTACATCGCCTAGTGCACCTGTGCCATAATCCCACCAACCCCTCCAACTAAAGGGGTGTAGGTTGGGCACATAGGGTCTTTCGGGTGCTGGCCCCAACCAAAGGTTCCAATCGAGACTTTCAGGTTTTTGGCTAGGGTCAGGTTCTGCCATTGCGCCGCCTTGCGGCCAAACGGGGCGGTTCGTCCAAACTTGTACTTTTGACACGGCACCTATGGCATCGTCATCGATCCACTTTTGCACCATACCCAAAAGTGGGTTCGAGCCACCTTGATTACCCATTTGGCTTACTATATTTTTATCACGTGCCATTTGAGTGAGCATCCGCGCTTCTCGTATGTTATGCGTCATGGGTTTTTGTACGTATACATGTATTCCCCGTTCCATGGCATAGGCAGCTGCTGGGCCGTGAATGTGATCAGGAGTCGAAATTGTAACCGCGTCGATATTTTTTTTCTTATCCAACATTTCCCGATAATCAGCAAATAGTTTTGCCTTGGGAAAGTTTTCTACTGATTTCTTGGCAGAACCTGCAAAATCGACATCGCAAAGCGCTACCACTTTTTCACGACCTTTGACCGAGGCATTTAAAATATCGCTTGCCCCTTTGCCTCCCGCACCAATTGCCGCAAGATTCAAACGATCGCTCGGCGCTAGATAACCGACACCGCCAAGTACATGCCTTGGAACGATAAAAATAGAGGAGGCGATGGCCCCCTTTTTAAGAAACGAGCGGCGCGATGAAGCTGAAGGTTTTGCTTTTTTGTTTTTCATAAATGGTTCTTTAGAAGTATTAATGGAAAATTGTTGACTATAAAGTTACTAAAATAATAGAATCCCTCATGCAGATTTGAATTTCATAACGAAAAGCTAAAGTCTTACTAAATTTTTGTCGGTATGTAATGGTATTTCCTATATTTATTGCTTGTATTAGAAACCCCAAAAAACGAAAATGAAATCAATAGTTTACTTCATAGTATTTGCTGTAATGTTAACCGTTTATTCCTTCACCTATGCCCAAGAAGCTAATCCAATCGAGGGTAGTCAAGATCTTATCAATGACCAAGAAGACGGGCAACTGCATTCGGGTTTAGAAATAAAGCATTCCGGTATTAGTGAGCTCGAGGGTAGATGGGATCTTGTTATCGATCAAGAAGGTAAGCAATTGCCATCGTGGTTAGAGATACGCCATTCAGGTACCAGTACTCTAGTTGGGCGTTTCGTGTATGCCTCTGGCAGCGCACGACCGATTGCCGAAATTAAAATGAGGGACGATAAATTTAATTTCACGATTCCCCGTCAATGGGAGGATCAAGATAACAATATGGTATTTGAAGGCATGCAAGTTGGCGAAGGTCTAAAAGGCACTATGATTTTTACGGATGGGAAAACTTATAATTGGACTGCCGACCGTGCACCAAAAATTCCCTACACTGAAAACGCACAATGGGGCGAACCTATAGATCTTTTTAATGGTAAAGATTTAAGTGGATGGAAAGCCATGGGCGATAACCAATGGATAGTAGAAGGTGGTATTTTAAAAAGTCCTAAATCAGGAGCGAACTTGGTTACCGAAGAAAAGTTCACGGATTTTAAATTGCATGTGGAGTTCAAAGTACCACAAGGCAGCAATAGTGGGGTTTACCTTCGCGGACGTTACGAGGTGCAGATTGCCGACGATTTTGGCAGTGAACCCAGTAGTGTTTTGTTCGCGGGTATTTACGGCTTTTTGACTCCCAATGTAATGGCGGCCAACCCGGCCAGCGAATGGCAAACATATGATATTACACTCATTGGCCGACGGGTAACCGTTGTTGCTAATGGCATGACGGTAATCAGTGAACAGAACATTCCCGGCATCACAGGTGGAGCATTGGACAGCAAAGAAGGTGAGCCTGGGCCATTTTTTATTCAAGGTGACCATGGGCCCATTTCGTTTCGAAAGTTTGTGGTTACGCCAAGGGTGGATTAATTGTAGTTGATTTATAGACGGCTTGGGTCTAAAGTCGTGTATCTTAAGTAAGATGTTTTCGTCGGTAATCACATTAATTGATTCCCGCGTCCAACCCACCTCCGGAGGTCAGGCCTAAGTAACGTTGCATCGCAATTTCCACGGCTATTAAAACCTGTTTGGAAGTGCCACCGAGCAGTTCATTCAAGGAAACCTTGCCCCAATCTTTTTCAGTATTCCCAATTCTCTTAAATAATTGATGCCTCTAAAAATAAATTTGGGACAACCACAGTGTCTTTCGGTTAATTAAAAAAAAGCGGCAGTGGAAAATTATCAAATAAGAACGCAGCCCTAGGTATATTATACAGTGGGGAGAGTTGATAAGGATTAAGTTCTAGGTGATTCTAGCTTTTATGGCCACACCAATTGCAAACTGTCGGCTGGAGCTTAATTGTCTATCAGTTAACGACCTGACTTATTTTTTGCCGTATTATAAACTTCATTTACGCTGCGAATAGGTATTTTCATAAAATGATGCTCAATAAACTGCATATACTTCTCCCAATCATATACTTCTAGTCCGTGCACTCCCGAACGTACATGGTAACCAATTGAACTTTCAACAACGGGTTCGTTTATTGAAGGTTGCTCCGACGAAGTAAAAGCAACTTTTTCGCCATATAATCGGTAAGTTGGGGCTGCGTTATACGTTCCGATCCATTGTCCTTTTTGATCGGCCCATAAATCGTGCTGTGCATTACTTACATAAAGCGGTCTAGGCGCCAATGTAGCCAATAGGCTGTTCTGGTCGACCGGCATGTCGTGTACGTTGGCAGCGTAATTTTCAGCGTTGCGGCAGACCCAGGTGGGAAGATATTTGCACATGTTACCTAGTGTTTCCCCATATTCTCGACGCCAGATTGCATCACCTCCATGACCGGCAGTGGCCAAAATTGTCATAGCAAATCGTTGATCCATAACGGCTGCCCAAAGCGCAACCTTGCCACCGATAGAGCAACCTAATGCGGCCACCTGTCTTTTATTTACCTGCTCATCGGTTTCGAGGTAGTCCATTCCGGCACGCAATGCATAGGCCCAAATGGCAATCATGCCCCATTCATTTTCTTTGGTGAATAGTTGGCCTTCTTGAAAAAATAAATTTGTAATTCCCCCATTAACATGGCCTGCCTTATCACCATTATCATCGGCAAAAGCCCTATAATCTATGGTTGCCAAAGCAATTCCCCTGGTCATTAACTGGTGTAACGGCACACCGTTTTGGGTTCTCCCATAACTTTGCGGACTGTTTAAGTCAAGTCCTTTATTTTTTATATCACTTCCGGTAGCGAGTAAAATCACGGGGACTTTTTCTGACGACTTGTTGGGCACAAAAAGAACAAGCGGCATGGTAACCTTTCCAATAGTGTTATGGAATGTAATTTCAATGTCTTTTCTAGTACACAAGCCATTTAAAAGGGTTTTGTCTTCCGAAACGAGTTTAAAAGATTTTTTGATTTCACTTATCGGAGTAGGAACTTCTCCGAACATATTTTGTTCGAAGAAATTGGCGATTTCCGGTCTCCCTTTTTCTTCCCAATCTTTTACAGTTTCTATTTTCTCACCGTTAAAAGTGCTAAGTACATCGGGTAGAACATATTTGGGCACTTTTGATTCGTCGTAGTTTGCCTCTAAATATTTGCCCTTGTAGGTCTGTGCATTTCCAATTTGTTGGATAGCTACTAGAAATAGTAGCGTTAATAAATTGATTTTCAATTTCATCTGGAGTTGATTTTTTCATTTTCCACTTAAAACCTGTTTTTCTAAAATTTAAAATACCAATACATTGGTTTGTTTTAACCACTTAAGGTCATTAAATACTTTTCGATAGCAGAATTTGAAATATATTACTTTCTTTAACAATCGCTCATATTAATCCCAACAGCCAAACCTCCTTCGGAAGTCTCTTTATATTTCGAACTCATATCTTTTGCGGTGGCCCACATGGTCTCCACCACCTTGTCCAAAGGTACTTTGGCATCTTCGGGATCTGAACCCAATGCCAGCTCAGCGGCATTGATCGCCTTTATGGCACCCATACTATTGCGTTCAATACATGGTATCTGTACCAACCCACCAATAGGATCACAGGTTAGGCCTAAATGATGTTCCATGGCGATTTCGGCGGCCATTAAAACCTGCTCGGGTGTACCGCCCAAGAGTTCGGTAAGTGCGCCCGCGGCCATTGCTGATGAAACCCCGATTTCGGCCTGACAGCCGCCCATGGCCGCTGAAATGGTCGCTCCCTTTTTAAAAATACTGCCGATTTCGCCGGCTACAAAAAGAAATTGTTTGATGTGCCTAGTGTCTGCATTATGGTTTTCAATGACCAAATAATACATTAATACGGCAGGTATCACACCCGCACTTCCATTGGTAGGTGCTGTAACCACACGCCCCAACGAGGCATTGACTTCATTGACGGCCAAGGCAAAGCAACTAACCCATTTAAGAATTTGCCGGAACTTTACTTCGGTACTTCGAATGGCCTCCAACCATTCCCGGGGCGTTGCATATGAGGCCTTATCTCCTAATAGATTTTTGTTCAAATCAAAAGCGCGGCGATGTACGTTGAGTCCACCGGGGAGCTTGCCTTCGGTATGGCAACCGATATACATACATTCCAACATTGTACTCCAAACTTTGAGAATCTCCTCATCGATTTTCGAATCGGCGCGTAACGAACGCTCGTTCTCCAAAACGATTTCAGAAATCGATTTTTTTTGCTCCTTACAGAAGACAAGGAGTTCCGTTCCTTTTTGAATGGGAAAGGGAAAACTACTAAAGATGGCAAGGTTGCGTTTGGCATTTTTACGTTCCTTTACAACTACGAATCCACCACCAATTGAGTAGTAGGTGTTCGATTTCTTTTTTCCTGATTTTAGGGTCGCTTCAAATTGTAGTCCGTTGGCATGGAATTCCAAAAATTTTCTATGGAAAAGGATGTCCTTTTTTGGGTCGAACGATAGTTGGACTTCATTGCCAAAATTTAGGCTGTTGGTTTCTTGAATTATATTGATGATAGCATGGATATCTTTTACAGGTATTTCAACTGGGTCTGCGCCTGAAAGTCCGAGCATTACCGCGAAGTCAGTAGCATGGCCTTTTCCTGTTAAAGAAAGCGAACCGAACATATGCACCTTGATTCCGTTAACTTCTTTGAAAAGGTTGGCTGATTTCAGTTCGGAAATCCATCTTTCGGCAGCCCGCCAGGGCCCTAAAGTATGGGAGCTAGAAGGCCCAACACCAATTTTTAGCATGTCGAAGATACTTATAGATTCCATACGTAGTATGTACTTTGAATTAGTTGATGTGAAGTTACGGAGTTTGCGTATGCCCAAGAATTTACAGCATGGAAAAGTTTTAGTTTTCAAATTTTAGGGTGATCCTAAGACCTGAAACCTGCTTCACCCCTCAGGCGACAGAAACGTAAAATTTCAAACATTGAGTTGAAACGCCATTTTTTGGGCAGTTATTGCGAGTTCTGTAGCCAAAAAACAATGGTCTTGCGTCATGGCCGTTTCAGTACGATTGACCACATCGCTTACCAACTGTTCGCCATAGGGCATATGCACATTGCTACAGTCAAAATATTTTGTTTCCTTTTGGTTGACGAGAAATAAATGATTTCCACCTTCACGACCTGCAATATCAACATACTTTCGCATTTCTATATAGCCCTCGGTACCTAGAATAAAAGTTCGCCCATCGCCCCATGTCCCTAGACCTTCTGGAGTAAACCAATCGATACGGATATAACCCGTAGCATGCTTGCTGCGGATGCTCATATCCCCAAAATCTTGATACTCCGGATAGTCGGGAATATTAAAATTGCCTGTTTGGGCAAAACTGACTTCAGCTTGTTTAGAGTTTGTGTAATACAAAAACTGATCACATTGATGCGAACCTATGTCACATAGGATACCACCGGCCTTTTCTGGATAAAAAAACCAATCAGGGCGGCTCTCAGGCCTCATACGGTGCGGTCCCAAGCCTATTAGCTGAACCACCTTGCCGATAGCACCTGCTTGCACCAGTTCTCCCGCCTTTATCGAGGCAGGGTTCGCCAATCGCTCGCTATATTTAATGGAATAAATACGATTGGTCTCCGCCTGTACTTTTTTCACGGCATTAAATTGTTCATGTGTAACAATACCGGGCTTATCTGCCATATAATCTTTACCGGCTTGCATAACACGAATGCCAAGTGGGGCACGTTCAATAGGAATACCGGCACTTGCTACTAGTTGTATGGAGCTGTCTTCAATAATCTCTGCCTCGTTTTTGGCGACTTTTACATCAGGATATTGCTTGGTAAAATTTTGTAACAGTTCGGGCTCTTTGGCATATACGGCCACTAGGGTTCCACCTCCCTCTAAAAGTGAGTTCACCATACCGTAGATATGGCCATGATTGAGCCCTATAACAGAGAATCGTATGGCGTCTTTTGGGGTAAGGCGTTTTTGAGCGGGTAGTATAATTTCTTCTGGTCGCTCTGTTGAATGTAAGTCGGCCCCGAACATATGAAAAGGTACCATGGATGCCGAAGCCATTCCTGCAGCCGAGGAAAGTCCTTTGGTTAGAAAATTACGTCTGTTCAATTTCATAAGTGCTATTCGTTTTAGTTGTTATTTTATGTTGTCATGAAAATTATGAAAAATAAACGGACTTCGGTAGTAATAGAAAACAGGTCTTTAGCCTATATCGATTACGCCTTACTCTATTTTAAGCGATACCGATCCTTAAAATCCTATATTAAAATGGGAATTCTAGATGGTCATAGTCAATAAAAATATTTTTATAACTCGTTGTATATTTTGAATTGATTCCCCCCATTTTGCCCCAACCATGAAGGGTGAATCGCGGAAAGCTTCCTTTCATCCTTTAGGAGCGGAGGCAAAAAAGGAAGATTTCGGTTAAATTCGATCCCTTTTGATGAAAACGCACAACGGGCCGAATATTCATTTCAAATATAAGAATCTAGCGCTATGAATATAAGAGCTTTACAATTTCAAAATGACATCCTGTCAGTTTTTATGGCTTGGCATATTGTTTGACATTCTGTAAGAGATTGTAAAAAAATAAGCACTAATTTTTAAAACATATAGAATGAGCAAAATTATAGGTATAGATTTGGGTACGACCAACTCCTGTGTTTCCGTAATGGAAGGTAATGAGCCAGTCGTAATCCCTAATTCAGAAGGAAAACGTACTACACCATCTGTAATCGCTTTTGTAGAAGGCGGTGAAATAAAGGTTGGTGATCCAGCAAAGAGACAGGCAGTTACCAATCCGGAAAAAACGATATATTCCATAAAAAGATTTATGGGGAACAAATATTCCGAATCTAAAAAAGAAGCGGAACGCGTACCCTATAAGGTAGTAAAGGGTGATAATGACACTCCACGAGTAGATATCGATGGCCGTATGTATACGCCTCAAGAATTATCTGCCATGATTCTTCAAAAAATGAAGAAAACTGCTGAAGATTATTTGGGACAAGATGTGACTAGAGCAGTCATTACCGTTCCCGCTTACTTTAATGACTCACAGCGTCAGGCGACGAAAGAAGCTGGCGAAATTGCAGGACTTACCGTTGAGCGCATTATCAACGAACCTACGGCAGCATCTTTGGCCTATGGTATGGACAAGAAAGATACCGACCAGAAAATAGTTGTTTTTGACTTTGGTGGTGGTACACATGATGTTTCTATACTCGAATTGGGTGATGGTGTTTTCGAAGTTCTTTCTACCGATGGTGATACCCATTTGGGTGGTGACGATGTTGACCAAAAGATTATTGATTGGTTGGCAGAAGAATTCAAAAAAGACGAAAGTATAGATTTGCGAAAAGACGCAATGGCCTTACAGCGTTTACGTGAAGCGGCCGAGAAAGCGAAAATCGAGTTATCATCTTCGGCACAGACCGAAATCAACTTGCCTTACGTTACCGCTACGGCTACAGGACCAAAACACTTGGTGCGTACCTTGACAAGAGCTAAATTCGAGCAATTAATCGAAGATTTGGTAAAACGAACCATCGACCCTTGTCAGACTGCATTAAAAGCAGCTGGTTTGTCAAAAAGCGATATCAATGAGATTATCTTGGTTGGTGGATCGACAAGAATACCTGCCGTACAGGAGGCCGTTGAGAAGTTCTTCGGAAAGAAACCTTCGAAAGGGGTAAACCCCGACGAAGTTGTAGCCGTCGGTGCCGGAATTCAAGGCGGTGTATTGACTGGAGATGTAAAAGATGTATTGTTATTGGATGTTACACCACTTTCCTTAGGTATCGAAACCATGGGAAGCGTAATGACCAAGTTAATCGATGCGAACACCACAATCCCCACTAAGAAATCACAGGTGTTTTCTACCGCAGCTGATAATCAGCCTTCAGTTGAAATTCATGTGCTGCAAGGTGAACGCCCAATGGCAAATGACAATAAAACAATCGGACGTTTCCATTTGGATGGTATTCCACCTTCACAGCGTGGTACACCTCAAATCGAAGTAACTTTTGATATCGATGCCAACGGAATCATTAAAGTTTCCGCTACTGATAAAGCGACCAATAAAACGCAAGATATCAGAATCGAAGCTTCTTCCGGATTGACCGATGAGGAAATTCAAAAGATGAAAGCAGAGGCGGAAGCCAATGCAGAATCTGACAAAAAATCGAAGGAAACAGCAGATAAGTTGAACGAGGCAGACAGTATGATTTTCCAGACTGAGAAGCAATTGAAAGAATTTGGGGATAAACTCTCCGATGATAAGAAAAAACCTATCGAAGATGGTTTAGAAGAGCTGAAAAAGGCCTACGAAAGCAAAGACTTGGCTGTAATCACTCCAGCTTTAGATAAAATCAACGAAGCGTGGAAAGTAGCTTCCGAAGAGATGTACAAGGCCCAGGCCGAATCACAGCAAGCCGGTGAACCGTCTACAAACGGAGAAGAAACCGCTAACGCAGATGCTAAGGAAGGTGATAATGTAGAAGATGTTGACTTCGAGGAAGTGAAGTAATTCTTTACTGAATAATTATAGTAAACCCCAAGATGTTCAATGTCTTGGGGTTTTTATGTTTTGGAAGGTAGTTTCTTAAGTTTTCCAACCTTTTCAAAAGGCGGTAGCTACAGCCAACCAGTCCCAACCTACCTTTTCAATATGGGGAGAGTTCAACTGAAAATCACGAATAATTTAATTCCCTAATAATTTTAGCTAAACCCCCTTCCATTGCGACACCTCCACTTGAAGGAGGGTGAGCACCATTCACTTCAACTATTTATATCCACGTCCCTACCTAATTTTTAGGCGTCTTGAAGGTTCCCTTCCAAATCCTTTCACGAGAAGTGAATCTTTTCGAAAAGTGACCGTAGCAAAAGATGTCGAGTCATTGGTATCTACCATGCCCTTGAAATTTAAATAGTGAACGCCGTTTCTTTCTATATAACTTCCAGCATGGTTGTGGCCGTTAAAATAAAATTTCACACATTCGTATTTATCTATAATTGCAAGCAATTGTTCGTAATTCCATAGATTGTGGTCCTGTTCTTCTCCAAAGGAGGGAAAATGACAATAGAAACCTACATGCTCTTTATTTTCGTCGGCAAGTTTTAATTCGTTTTCGACCCAACTGAGTTGTTCGTTGCTTAAACCACCGTTCCATTCGGCTAGATTTGGCATGTTTTTATTCGAAAGCAATGTAAAAAGGGAATCCGTCTGCTGTTTTTTAGTTTTGGAAAGGGCACCATGAACACTGAGGTCATTTCCGTCTAGAACAATAAAACGCCAATTGTTTTTAACGATACTATAGTAGCGGTCTTGAATCTTCATTTTTGCAAAAATCAATGGTTTTAAGGAATCCGCTACACTAAAATCATGATTTCCCAATACATGATAGTTGTCTGCTTTTAGACTGTTCCAAATCGGTGCTACTGTGTCAAAACTTTCGAAACCCTTATCAATAAAATCTCCTAAATGAATGGAATAGTCCAAGGTGTGCTGGTTTAGGACGTTTACCGCGTTGTGCAAACGATTCGAAGATTTTCTATAAAAACGGCCTCCTGCTGCTTCACAATCACAATATTGGCAGTCGGCAACAACCCCGATTTCAAATTCAGGAAATTCGATCGTATTCTTTTTTTTAGTTGTACAGCTGGCCAAAATAAAAACCACAAAGGTTATAAGTATTGGTCTTATCACGGTCTGATATTTTGACATTTTTTAAACTTTATAGGGTAAAGATACAAGACCGATTGTTTTTAATACGAAGTAAAAAAGGGTAAAATTGAAAGCCGTTCACCGATTTGGCATCCCTTTTGTTTCGAATTGCTAGAATATCAAGTAATTTCGTGCTATGTTAAAAAAGTATGTAATTCTTTTTCTGTTTGCAATCATTTGTGCATTGCCCTTCTCATACGGACAGGAAGTAATTGTTTTTAAAGTTGAAGATTTCGACCTAAAGGGAAACGTGAAATCGTGTCTGGTTATAACTGACTACGGTAAAGAAGAGTACTACTTTGAGGAAACAGACAAGTTGACCAAATCGGTTACTCGTTTTAACGATTCCGATTACGAGACAACATATTATAAATACAACGGTAGCGATTTGGTAGAAAGAAGGGTCGAGAACTACCTTGATAATACTTTTGATAGTGCTACTTCGCTAGCTAATTTCTATACTATCGATACCACTGCGAATCGAAAAATTACAGAAAAAATAATTTCATATGAAAAAGAGTTGTTGGAGCAGAACATATTTCTTTATGATGAAGAAGAAAACTTAGTGAGTATAGAGCGCACAAATACCAATGGTACAGACGAACACAAATTTGTTTACAGCGAAGGCGAGGGCGAGAAAACCGTAAGGGAAGAGCGTAACGGAATACTATTGGAAACGATTCAAACTTTATCAGAGAAATCGCAAAATGATTCGTTGCAGAAAAAAGTTCTGACCCAAAAGTATTTAGATGGGCAGGTGAATTCCAAGACCGTACAAGTTTTTGATTCGAATGGAAAGTTACTTTCCCGAACCGAAGAGCTCTATGATGGTTCGATCGAAAAATGGATTCTCCAAGAAGACCTAAAATATAGTTACGCTGAAAATGGTGTATTGGCCAATGTAAAATCCCAACAAAGGGGTTATACGACAACAAAGGAATATATCTATCAGTTCGATGGTACCGACGCCAACAATTGGGTAAAAGAGATTGTTACTCCTGATAATACGTACAAGACAAGAAGAATCGCGTATCACGAAATTCCTGTCGCAGAACAACAAGAAGAAGAAAACTAAAAGTACTTAAGTCACCCCGAACGATAGAAATACTTTAGTATCTGTAATTCAGAATGAAGGATTAGCAGGATGAATCGGCTATAATCTTCCATTCCCCACCCATCCTTTTAAAGATAATCATAAAGGTGCCATTTGCATCACCGGCATCTCGTATTAAGAAATACTCGCCTATTACATAATATATATCGTCGCTTATTTTAGTGATTTCGGCAATCTTAAAATCCAATTTTCCCGAGTGTGCTTTGGTGGGGTATTTTTTTTTATAGTTGTCGAGGGTAGTCTGCCACCCTTTGGTAATCATGCCTCCGCTGAAATAGGTAAGGGAATCCGATTTCCAATACCCCTGCATGAAACCTTCCAAATCATTATTTGACCAAGCAATGGTCTGTTCATCCAATATTTGCTGTATGGCTTCAACGTCTTCATTTTGTCCTGATAGCAGGTTGAAAGTCATAAAGATGACAAATGTGAAAATGGGCATACATTTTTTCATGATAACAGATTTTAGTTGGGAAGATAAAAAAAGCCCTGATCAAACGATCAGGGCCATGGCAAAAAAATATAAACACAAGCAATTAATCTTGAGTTAGAAAATCTTTAAAGATGACTTCATTATGATTAGTTCAAAGAACCAAACTATCTTTTGGCAAAAATAAAATAGTTGATGAATTGTAGATATTTTCGTTTTTCCAAACTCTTTGGAATTCCTGTCATTTCTTTATTATATTGCCTCTTGATTTAAACCTTTGTTATGTTACAGGCTATGAAGAGCATATTAGTACCCATTTTCTTTTTTATTGTATTCACAGGCTTAACTGAGGCCCAACAGATAAATGAAGATGACCGACCGAATATTCTATTTATTCTGTCCGATGACCATACTTCCCAGGCATGGGGTATCTATGGAGGGGTTTTGTCAGATTATGTTCAGAATGAAAATATTAAACGTCTAGCTTCAGAAGGTACGGTTTTGAATAACGCTTTTTGCACGAACAGTATATGTACACCGAGTAGAGGCAGTATTCTTACAGGGCAGTACAGTCATATCAATCAAGTGTATACGTTGAGTGAGCCTCTGCCCAAAGGACATCCGAATATTGCAAAGACCTTTTCTGAAAATGGATATCAAACCGCTGTTATCGGAAAGTGGCATTTGGTCGGTCAGCCTGAAGGTTTTGACTATTTCAATGTACTCCCGGGCCAGGGGCGTTATTGGAACCCGATATTGAAAACAAAAGAAGATTGGCAGGATGGATATAATAGTTCAAGCGGAAAGGAATACAAAGGTTTTTCAACGGATGTCATTACCAATTTGACTATCGAGCACCTAAAGGACCGAAATGCCGATAAACCCTTTTTGATGTTCTGTAATTTTAAGGCGACACATGAGCCTTTTGATTATCCTGATAGATTCAAACATCTTTATGAAAACGAGGAAATTCCCGAACCGAAGTCATTGTTCGACTTTAGCCCAGAAACCACTGGCCGAACTTTTACCGGTCAAAAATTAGAGAAATTAGGCCAGCGCTGGGACAATGCCACCAAAGACCCTGAAAATTGGTGGACCACCTATCCTGGGCTTCCTTATCCTCTAGATAATTTGGATAGCGTTCAAAAGCGCAAGAAAATTTACCAAAAGCTGGTAAAGGATTTTATACGCTGTGGTGCCGCAATCGACGATAACATCGGAAAGCTACTTGGTTATTTGGAAGCAGAGGGCATCGCCGATAATACAATTGTGGTGTACACTGCAGATCAAGGTTATTTTTTAGGGGAGCACGGTTTTTTTGACAAGCGGCTGATTTATGAAGAATCGTTGCGAATGCCTTTCGTCATCCGTTATCCCAAAGAAATAAAAGGAGGCCAACGTATTGACGATATTATTTTAAATATTGATTTTCCCGCATTGTTGGCAGACTACGCAGGTATCGAAAAGCCCGAATACATACAAGGAAACAGTTTCCGTAAAAACCTATCAGGAGACACACCATCAGATTGGCGTAAGCAAATGTATTACCGGTATTGGTTGCACCATCCCGAAAGGCCTGCACATTTCGGAATTCGTAACAAGCGGTACAAACTAGCTTTTTTCTATGGTCAGGGATTGGGTAAAAAGGGAACCTCTGAAGAAACTTCATTGCCAGCTTGGGAGTTTTACGATTTACAAGAAGATCCCAAAGAAGCACGAAATGTAATCGATAAACCGAAATATGAATCGGTTATAAGTGAAATGAAAATAGCTTTGATCGAAGAGCGGAAGAAATACCGCGATACTGATGCCGATTACCCTAAAATGAAGTCGATTTTAAGAGAAGCCGAGTTAAAATAATATAGTGCTCTTTCCTTGGCTATTCGGCCTTCTTTATTTTTTGAAACCCGAACATTAAAAAGAGAATAGGTTGTATTTCACTAGTTGTTCTTGCGCGCAATATGGCGAAGGCCTTGGTAATATGGTACTCTATAGTTTTTATAGACACATCAAGATGCTCTGCGATTTCAAGGTTGCTGAATCCCTCTTGTTTGCTCATTAAAAAGATTTTCTTGCATTTTGGGGGCAGGTTTTGAATTTCGCGGTGAACGAGTGAAAGCAGTTTTTCAAAAAAGGCATCGTCTTTCTCTACAAACCGATCAAGTTCCTCGATATATTTTTTTTCGAGTGCGGTAACGGCTTTTCTTTTTCGATACTGGTCTATAAACTCATTATGAACCGATTTGTAAAGAAAACCTTTGAGTGCAAAGTTTGGTTTTAGGTTTTTTCGTTTTTCCCAAGTCCGGATAAATACATTTTGAACAATATCTTCTGCTTGGTACTGATCGTTTACCAAGCTGTTGGCGTAAACGCAAAGTCTGTGGTGGTACCTATCTATCAAGTGGGTATACGCATCTTGCTCTCCTTTTTTTAAACGCTCGATAAAAAAGCTATTCTCGTTGAAGTCATTTTTCATAAATACGAAATCGGCAATGGTTGTTGGTGGGGTGTACTAAATGTATAAAAAATAACTTATAAAATTTAGGGTATAGAAAATTTGGTTCGTATTAAATACGATAACCTCAATATGAAGAACCCGGATTTCGAGAACAATACGGTTAAATATTTTACCGGATCTATCTCTTCTGAAGAGTTGGACAGTTTGATTGTAGGGTTAGAAAATGACCAAAATATATCCCTGTTCCAATCTTATCTAAAAATAGACTACACTACACGATATAACATGAGTCAATATAATTCGGAAAAAGTCAAAGACTTACTCATAAAGAAAATAAGAGCGGAAAAACGTTCTCATCGTAAACTGCACGTAAAGTGGCTCTTGAAATACGCTGCGGTCGGACTTTTCTTCATTCTGGTAGCTTTCCTTTATCAGCAAATGACGGAAGCTGACGAAAGCATTCATAAATCGAGAATTGATGCAAATGCAATTACCCTCACCCTTTCTGATGGAAGTATCAAAGAAATAGCCGAAGAGGAAAGTATCTCTATAATCGATCATGAGGGTTACCGAGTTGGTCTTCAGAAAGGAAATCAATTGATTTATCATAGGGCGGCACTAGCAGATAAAATCGCTTATAACACGCTTTATGTACCGTATGGAAAACACTTCACGGTCATTTTATCCGACGGAACAAAGGCATATTTGAATTCAGGTACTTCGCTAAAGTATCCTATTGAATTTATTAAAGGGGAGCAAAGGCAGGTTTTTTTAAAGGGAGAAGGTTTTTTTAAGGTTGCGAAAGATTCAGAACGTCTGTTCGTCATAAATACAAGAGAACTTAATGTTCAGGTATTGGGCACAGAATTCAACCTTTCCGCTTATCCCGAAGATGAAAATATTGAAACAGTTTTGGTCGAAGGGTCTGTCGGTTTTTTTGAAAAGGAATCTAAATTCGATGAAAAAAATCAAAAGTTGAAACCAGGACATATGGCCATATGGCAAAAACAAGAGGGAATGATTTCGTTCAAGGAAACCGATACGAACCTGTACACGGGCTGGATGGACGGTAAAATAATTTTTAATAATATACCATTTCGAGATATTGTAAAAAAGTTGGAGCGAAATTTTAACGTATCGATTACTAATACATACGAAGAGCTAGAAAATAAACGTTTTACGGCGACTTTTGATACGGAGACTATTGCGCAGATTCTAACCGTTTTCAATACATATCACCCGATACATTATGATATCGACGGGGAGCAAATAAAGATTGAAAAACCATAAAAAATCATAATGTACTTGAAGTAATGGCCTGATTGATCTCTTGTATATATTTTTTTAGAATTTAGCGCTAATTAATTCGAATTCAATGTTTTGTAACATCGAGGTCGTCTTGAGTTTTAAATTTGGATCGAAAGAAAGGGTTGCGGACATTTGTGTCGCTAAACGGAAGTCCACAACCCAATGTAC
>RCNB010000013.1_pt1 | contig 139371 bp, 138 predicted proteins | sample 2041321 | NCBI WGS metagenome assembly RCNB01 (sample SAMN09708232, study PRJNA481090) | Marine sediment metagenome, whole genome shotgun sequencing project. | reverse complement strand
AATTATTTTTGTTACAGTACCAGCAGTACCAGCAGTACCAGCAGTACCAGCAGTACCAGCAGTACCAGCAGTACCAGCAGTACCAGCAGTAACTATGGAAGCAGTGATTTGGTTTTAATGGATGTGAAACTTTCACTACGTTACAGTGCTCAAATAACTTGTAAAATCAAACTTATGGTTAAACCTTAAGACTTAACCTTAAAAATTCAACCTCAACTGCTTAGATGCCTAAATATACTAATCCTAATCACAGCCTAATTAATGCTTTAAAAGCAATAGTTGGTGCATCGTATGTATTAACCGATACTGCTAAGATTGAGCCTTATAGTAAGGGCTACCGTTTTGGCTCTGGCCCTGCTATGGCAGTCGCTAGACCGGGCACGCTGGTAGAAATATGGCAGCTATTGCAAGCCTGTGTAAAGGCAGATGTAGCAATTATTATGCAAGCTGCAAATACCGGTTTAACTGGTGGGTCAACACCTGATGGCGATCAGTATGATCGGCCAATTATAATTATTAATACGATGCGTATTGATAATATTCAATTAATAGATGATGCTCGGCAAATTATTGGCTTGCCCGGCAGTACTTTATTTGGGCTTGAAGAGGTGTTAGCGCCATTCAGTCGTGAGCCGCACTCGGTGATTGGTTCTTCATGTATTGGCGCATCAATTGTTGGCGGTGTCTGTAACAATTCTGGTGGTGCTTTAGTGCAACGAGGGCCAGCTTATACAGAATTATCATTATTTGCTAAGGTTGATAATAATGGAGAGTTGGCTTTAGTTAATAATTTAGGTATAACCCTAGGCTCAACACCTGAAGAAATTCTAACTAATCTAGAACTAGAGAAATATCAACCTCAGGATATTCAATACCCTGACAAGCTAACTTCAGATAACCAATACCACAAGCGTGTTAGAGAGGTAGATGCCAATACACCATCACGATTTAACAATGATGGTCGACGTTTATATGAGGCTTCTGGCTGTGCTGGTAAATTGGCGGTATTTGCCGTGCGAGTTGATACATTTCCAATTGCTAAAAAAGAACAAGTATTCTATATCGGTACCAATAATGTAGAGGACCTTACCCAATTACGTCGGCATATCCTGTCAAATTTTAAAGCCTTACCTGTTTCAGGCGAATACCTTCATTCTGATGCTTACGATGTTTGTAAGAAATACGGTAAAGATACCTTTCTTGTTATCGATAAGATGGGCTCAAAATATATTCCCAAACTATTCTCTTTGAAAAGGAATGTTGATCGCATCGCCAGTAAGTTTAAATTTGCGCCGAACAAACTGTCTGATCAGGTGATGCAACTTTTAAGTTACTTGTGGCCCAATCACTTACCAAAAAGAATGGAGGCATTTCGCGAACAATATACGCATCATTGGATTTTAGAAATGAATAATGAAGGTGTCGATGAGGCACGGGCATACCTTGATGATTTCTTCAAAACTTCAGGGGGTGCTTATTTTGAATGTACGCCCAAAGAAGGACGGAAAGCAGTCTTGCACCGTTTTGTTTTTGGAGGTGCAGTTGGTCGTTATCACACCTTAAAACGTAAGCAGTTTGGACCAATGATGACGCTGGATGTGGCGCTCCCACGTAATGAGAAGCAATGGCTTGAAGTGTTGCCGCCAGAGATTGATGATCAGCTAGAAGCTAAGTTTTATTGCGGCCACTTATTTTGTCATGTCATGCATCAAAATTATATTGTTAAAAAAGGTGTCGATGCTAAGGAGCTTAAGAAGAAAGTACTAGCTTTCTTTGATGCACGAGGCGCAGAGTATCCAGCAGAGCATAATGTAGGTCACGAATACTTTGCTAAGCAAGATTTAAAAAAATTCTACAAAAAAATAGACCCAACAAATACATTTAATCCGGGCATTGGCAAAACAAGCAAATTGAAACATTGGGCTGAAAATAACGAATAAAACACGCCACTTTACATTTGAAGCCCAATAAAAAAACAGCCTCATAATTATAAAATTGCGAGGCTGTTTTGCAAGTATTGACTTTAGACCCAATGGTTAATTAACAAGTATTGAATTTGTTAATACTAAGCTAGTTAATAAAGCACCCTCAATCTAATAGTGCCTTCCACTTTATTAAGTTGGTCAAAAGCCTGTTGCGAATCAATATCGGCAACGTCTACCACTAAATAGCCAACTTCATCACGTGTAATCATGCTTTGCGCTAGGATGTTAATATTATTCTCAGCGAATAACTTATTTACACTAGATAGCACACCAGGCTGATTAATATGAATGTGTAACAAGCGGTGCGTATTCGGGCGCTGTGGCAAGTTGATTTCAGGGAAGTTAACTGACGAAACTGTTGTGCCGTTCTCAGCAAATTGCACAAACTTATCACCCACCTCTAAACCAATATTTGCTTGTGCTTCGGCTGTTGATCCGCCGATATGTGGCGTTAGAATGACATTATCGAAGCCGCGAAGCGGAGACTCTAGCGGTTCGTCATTTGATTTTGGCTCTTTAGGAAATACATCGATTGCCGCTCCTCGCAATTTGCCATTTGCGATCACTTCTGTAAGGTCCTCGATTTTTACACAAGTACCACGTGCGGCATTGATGAAGATTGAATCAGTTTTCATTTCATTAAATTCAGTTTTAGCCATCATGTTTTTGGTTGATTCCAGCTCTGGCACATGCAATGTCACTACATCTGATTGATTTAGCAATTTTTTTAGTGAGGTAACTTGGGTAGCATTACCAAGCGGTAGCTTGGTGATTGCGTCATAGTAAATTACTTTCATGCCTAAACTCTCAGCTAGGACAGACAGTTGTGAACCAATACTGCCATATCCAACAATACCTAGAGTTTTTCCACGTGCCTCATTAGAGCTTTTAGCAGACTTTGGCCAGCTACCTTTATGTACTTGTCTACTTTTTCCTGGGATACCCCTAAGCAATAAGATTAATTGACCAATGACTAGCTCAGCTACAGAACGAGTGTTTGAATAAGGCGCATTGAAAACAGGTATGCCTTTCATTCTGGCGGTCTCTAAATCAACTTGGTTAGTGCCAATACAGAAGCAACCAATGGCAGCGAGCCTTTCACCTGCATTCAATACATTTTTTGTGAGTTGTGTTCTAGAGCGAATGCCAACAAAACGCGCATCTTTTATTTTTTCAATAAGGGTTTCTTCATCAAGAGCATGCGTAATATATTCGATATTATGGTAGCCAGCTTCATTGAGTGTATCAACAGCATTTTTATGAACACCTTCTAGCAAAAGAAAACGTGTTTCAGATTTTATTTTAGATTGTAATTCCATAGTTTAATAAGCTTAATTTTAGTCTGATGTTTGGATTGGATTGTTTGGTTTAAACAGTTGAATTGATTGTTAATTAGGCGGGCATTTTAACATATACTTTGCCGATTAAGATGGTGAGAAATAGATATAAAAAATTACTAGTAAGACCATAAGAATTGTCTTTTTGCTTAAATCATAATTGACATTTGTTGTGCAATATACTCTGAAGGCTTACGCTTAAAACCACTTTTAGCAAATTGGTGCCAGCTGCCAATAATAAACCGCATCATTAAGTTTGCTTGGCTTTCAGGTAATATTTTCTTGCCAGATTCGGCTATTGTCAATTTTAAACATTGTTTTAATGTTACTTCAATGCGGTCGTGTAATTGATTAATACGTAACTGCAAGTCTTGGTTTTCATTAACTAATGCTTCGCCGATTAATACACGCGTCATGCCAGGATTTTTTTCAGAGAATTTTAACAGCATTGCCATAATCAGATGTGTTTGCTTAGCGCCATCTGTTTCTTCTGTTGTAATTTTATTAATCACACCAAAAATACTGGTTTCGATAAACTCTATCAAGCCTTCAAACATCTGTGCTTTATTAGCAAAGTGACGATAAAGGGCGGCTTCTGAAACGCCTAGTTTTGCTGCAAGAGATGCCGTAGTAATTTTTTCACGTTTTGGGTTTTCTAGCATTTTTGCTAATGTTTCTAAAATTTGTTGTTTGCGCTCGCCTGACATTATTGTTTCCTGAATTTATTAAGTTTTAATTGTTGTTTTGCTTAGAATAATTATACCTTAAGGTGAGTAAGCGCTAACACTTTGCCGAGTCTATAATCCACAAAATTGGGCTTATTTAATTTTTTAGTTACCCAAATAGTTTTCATACCTAAGCGTTTGGCAGTCATCAATGCTGCTAAATTATCTTCTAATAAAATACAATTACTCGCTTTTACGTTTATTGCTTTAAGTAGTGTTTGAAAACCGCGGGCTGAGGGTTTTGCATAAAATTTTGCTGATTCAACACTAAATACAAGTTCAAACATATCTCTGATACCTAGTAAATCAAGCACACGTAGCGCATAGCTCTTTGGCGCATTGGTAAATACTATTTTTCTGCCGTGTAAATGTTGCAACATATATTTAAGTTGTTTGGTTTGAATGACACGTTCTGATAGGTCTAAAAACTTATGTGTTTCATCTAGAAAGTGATAAGGGTCTGTGCCATGATGCCGCATCAAGCCTTTTAGTGTGGCGCCATATGCTATCCAGTAATGCTTACGCAGTGCATGAGCATCATCTTCATTTAAATCTAGAGAGTTTTGAATATATTGCGTCATTGCTTGATTCATTACGGGGAAGATGTGCGCCGAAGCGTTGTGTAAGGTATCGTCAAGATCGAAAAGCCAAACCTTAGACATAAGCTAACGACTTTAAACGAAAATATGCATAGGCTTCCGGTAATAAAAACTGCGAAATATGATGCACTTAATATTCGGCTTTATTAACTTTAGATTTAATTAGTTTTTAGCTTTAATTAACGTCCCGACGCCTTCATCGGTCAACACTTCCAATAACAGTGCATGCTCAACTCTACCATCGATAATATGCACAGCGTTAACCCCGCTTCTTGCTGCTTCTAAAGCAGAGCTAATTTTAGGTAACATTCCACCAGATAATGTTCCGTCTGCAACCATTGCATCAATTTCTTTCGGGGTTAACCCAGTGAGTAATTCGCCTTGTTTATCTAACACACCAGAGGTGTTAGTTAGCAATACAAGCTTTTCTGCTTTTAGAATTTCAGCTAACTTCCCTGCCACAACATCAGCATTAATGTTGTAAATTTCACCATCTTTGCCTACGCCTATTGGGGCAACGACAGGAATAAAATCATCTGTGTCTAAAAAATTGATAATGCTAGGATCAATCGCAATGATTTCACCCACCTGGCCAACATCAATCATTTTGCTGGAGTCTGATAAATCTTCCATCAATAATTTCTTAGCATGAATAAAATTACCATCTTGTCCAGTCAAGCCTACTGCTTTGCCACCATGCTGGTTTATTAAGTTTACAATTTCTTTGTTTACTTTGCCGCCTAATACCATGCCTACTATATTCATAGTTTCTGCATCAGTAACCCGCATGCCTTGGATGAACTCACCTTTTTTGCCAATTTTATCCAGCATTTCGTTTATTTGAGGGCCGCCGCCATGCACAATCACTGGGTTCATGCCCACCAACTTTAGTAATACGACGTCTGTAGCAAAACTTTCTTTCAAGTGCTCCTCGGTCATGGCGTTGCCGCCATATTTAATGACAATTGTTTTATTAAAAAAGCGCTTAATATAAGGCAAAGCTTCAGAGATGGTTTGCGCTTTTTTGGCTGCTAATTTATCGTTTAACATAATGTTGATTTCACTAAAATTATCGTTTAATTTCTAATAGTTGGAATTGTAACTAAAAAATGCTGAATAGTTTTTTATAAATGCCATATTAAAGTTTTTTCACATACACTTTAGACCTTCTTTGTAAATTATAAAGTTTCTGTTTTGATTGTGGTAATTTTTCTAATGGCAGTAAGCTAAAGCCACGTTCTAAAAACCAATGTTCAGTGCGTGTAGTCAAGCAAAATAATTGTTTGAAGCCTAATTTTTTTGCTTGTTGTTGGCAATAACTAAATAGCTTATCACCGCGGCCCTTACCCCTATAAATAGGATCAATTGCCAAGCAAGCAAGCTCAGCCATTTTGTCTTCAATATAAGGATAAAGCGCAGCACAGCCAATAGCTGTATTATCATGCTCCATTACGTAAAAGTGTTCAATTTCCATTTCAATACGCTCGCGTTCGCGACGTACTAAAATGCCTTCTTGTTCAAGCGGTTCGATTAGTTTTAATAAATTGCCTACATCTTCAATAGTAGCTTGCCGTATTGATTCAAGGGGTCGCTCAGTCACCATAGTGCCTATGCCGCCATGCGAAAATAGTTCTTGAATAATTGCACCATCAATATGACGGCTGATCAAATGGGTACGGGCAACGCCTTCTTCACAGGCTTTAATCGCTGCTGGTAAGTAATAATTGACGTCTTCAGAGAAATGTAAGGGCGCAGTATTATCTTCTACATTCTTGAGTAAATGCTTTGCTTTATTTGTCGTCATTTCTCGTAAGAGCTCACCGCGCAAATTATGCACACCTGCCGAGTCTGTTAGGAAAATAAGCTTTTCAGCACCCAATGCAATCGCGGCACTGGTGGCTACGTTTTCTAATGTTAAATTAAATATTTCACCTGTTGGTGAATAACCTATCGGTGATAACAACACTAATTCGTTATCGTCCAAACGTTTGTGAATGCCAATTGCATCAACTTTACGTACTTCACCCGTGTGTTGTAAATCAAACCCATCGATAACACCTAAAGGTTTTGCAGTCACAAAGTTACCACTCGCCACGCGCATATTTGCGCCCGCCATGGGCGAGTTTGCAATTCCCATAGATAGTAACGACTCTATTTCTACGCGTACTGCTCCATTGGCCTCTTTTACGGCTTCCATCGCTGCGCTATCAGTAATGCGTAAACCATCATGCAATGCAGAAGTGAGATTATCGCGTTTAAGTCTATGTTCAATCTGTGGCCTAACCCCATGCACAAGCACTAAGTTCACACCTAAACTGGTTAATAGATTCAAGTCGTGTGATAAAGCAATAAACTGCTGCTCGCTGACCACTTCACCGCCAAAAGCAATAACAAAAGTGTTGCCGCCAAAGGAGTGAATATAAGGTGCAGCAGAACGAAACCAATGTACAAAATCTACTGGGTTAGGTGTTTCTTGTTGTAGGGATAAGTTGATGAGTAATGGCGTGCTGTTGGCATCACTCTCGGCAAAAAGGCTAGCTGGTGTCGTGCCTATCGCCATGGCTATTTTACGAATTTGCGCTTCAGAAATACCAAGTTCCCCACGCTCAATACGTGACAGGTTGCCTGCATCCGAGTCAATTGCTTGCGCGAGCGTTTCTAGTGTAATTTTTAAAGCCTGACGGCGATTGCGTATGATGCTTCCAATAGACATAAAGGTATTTTATATATTTATGTAAATAATGCAAATTTTTAATAAAATTTTGTAAAAATAGCAATTTAATTGATTTGTCATGCTTATTAGTCACTAATAGTGAAGCTTGGTATGGTTGAATATTAACTAGAATGGAATTACAATTAATCGCACTTCAATTTTTGATAAAGTGGGTATTTTGGGAAATTTTTATGCGATATTTAATTCAACTTCTAGTCTCATTTCTATTTGTTTCAACTGTGTTTGCTGAACAAAGCGAACCGGGGTCTGAGCAAGAGTATGCTATTCATGGACCGCATCATCTTTCCATGTTGTTGGGTAATACTCATGAGGGCGGGGGGGGTGACAGCTTCACTGCAGGGATAGACTATGAATACAGGGTAAATGAACTACTAGGCGTCGGTGCCATAATGGAAAGAGCTTATGGAGAATTGAATGCAACTACCATGTTAGCTGTGGCTGATATTCATTTCCAGAATGGTTTGATTATGCAGGTGGGTCCAGGCTTTGAGCGTAAAGATGATGACAACGTATTTGTTACTCGATTAGGGGTGTTGTATGAATTTGAAGTGGAGAATTTGACCTTTTCACCTCAGTTGCATTGGGACTATCATGAAGGCGAACCTAACGCTGTTATAGCAGGAATCGGGCTAGGTTTTTCATTTTAAGTTGGGCTGAGGTTGGCGCGGCATTATTTAACTGTTATTAATGTTTCGACATTTTGGTCTTTTAACACTTTGAACAAAAGAGTATATTCTACTCACTCATTAATATACCCACGCTGTTGAAGTTATTTTTGGCTGCACCGAGTGAGTAATCTTTGTAATATTCCTTCCGAGATGGGCTTTCTAATTACAACAAACTCCCTATATTTAGATATTTTTACTTCAGATGCTTACAATTCACCACGCTCAATACGTGCTAAATTAGCTGGATCAAAAACAATGTGATGTGCGAATATTGATAAGGTAATATTTGCAATTTAACATTAATTATTAAATCCACATTTCTTGTAACAATAAATTTTTAAAAAACAATGGTTCAAAATAGGGCGTATGCATCATTTTGATGCACTATTTTAGTCGTTGGGTAACATGTTGATGTACTTTAGGCTCTGAAAGCCTTGTCATTGTTTGCTTTATGTACAGTTTCGTAAATTGGTTCGAATATTGCTAATACACATAGCTAGACGATGATTCGAATGTATATATTGCACCATTTATTCGATGAGAATCAAATCATTATGAATTCGTAAATTATTAGACTGAATTATTAGATAAGGGGAAATTAAATGAGTGGAAATGAATCTCGATTGAAGGCTATTTATGAAATTACAAAAGCTACGCCTTTTGAAGCGAGTATGACAGAGCCTTTAAGCAAAATTTGGGCAAGTGATGTGTTTGGTTTAGAACAGATGGAAGAATCCTTATCAAAGTCTGCTTACAAAGCAATGAAGAAAACCGTGCAAACAGGAGAGGCGCTAGATCCTGCTACGGCCGATATCGTCGCAGCTGCAATGAAAGACTGGGCAATGTCTAAAGGTGCTAAGTTTTTTTCACATATATTTTACCCAATGACGAATACCACCGCTGAAAAGCATGATGGTTTTATCATTACTAATTCTGATGGTGGTTCTATCACAGAGTTTACAGGTGGTTTGCTCATTAAAGGTGAGCCTGATGGCTCCTCTTTCCCTAATGGTAGTTTACGTTTAACAAATGCTGCGCGTGGTTATACCGCGTGGGACCCAACCAGTCCTGCTTATATTATGCATACAGCTAATGGTGCTGTATTGACGATTCCTAGTGTGTTTATTTCATGGACAGGTGAGGCGCTTGATAAGAAAATCCCATTGCTACGCTCTAATTCGGCAATGAATAATGCAGCGCAAAGAGTATTATCTCTTATGGGTGAAGCTGAAATTGCAACGCTGCACTCAAGTTGTGGTGCTGAGCAAGAGTACTTCTTGGTCGATGAGGCTTTTGCGAATGCACGGCCTGATTTGCTATTGACAGGTAGAACGTTGTTTGGCGCCGCGTCACCTAAAGGCCAGCAATTTGATGACCATTATTTTGGTGCGATTCCAGAACGCGTGCAAGTGTTTATGCAAGACTTTGAAGATAAGTTATACAAATTAGGCATTCCTGCTAAAACACATCATAACGAAGTGGCGCCAGGGCAATTTGAAATTGCGCCGTACTTTGAGGCAGCCAATGTAGCGGCTGATCATCAACAATTGTTGATGACGATGATGAAAAACACGGCAAAATCCCACGGGTTCTTATGCTTGTTACATGAGAAACCATTTGCAGGCGTGAATGGTTCTGGCAAGCACGTTAACTGGTCAGTTGGTAACTCAACACAAGGTAACTTACTTGATCCTGGCAATACACCAAATGAGAATCTTAACTTTTTAGTATTTTGTGGTGCAGTGATTCGCGGTGTACATAAGTTTGGTCCACTATTACGGGCAGTAATTGCTTCGGCAGCAAACGATCACCGTTTAGGGGCGAATGAAGCGCCACCAGCGATTTTATCTGTTTACCTTGGCGATCAACTCGAAAAAGTATTTGATGATATTAAAACAGGCGCATTGCATGTGCCTAAAGATGGTGGCGAAATGGATTTAGGTTTGTCACAAATTTTAAGCTTTAAACGTGACCCAGGGGACAGAAACCGTACCTCACCATTTGCATTTACCGGCAATCGTTTTGAGTTTCGTGCCGTTGGTTCATCACAATCAGTCTCTGGTCCATTAGTGGCAATGAATACCATGTTAGCTGATTCCTTAGATTGGATTGCTAACAAACTAAAAGTTGAATTAGATGATGGTGCTGCGACACCAGCAGCCGTATTCACAGTGTTAAAAGAAATCATGGAGTCGCATGGTAATGTCGTATTTGGTGGTGATGGTTACTCAAGCGAGTGGCATGAGATGGCAGTGAAAGAACGTGGCTTGAAAAACATCCCGACAACAGCAGATGCGCTACCAGCCTTTAAATCTCCAGAAGTAATTGAGCTATTCACTAGAACAGGCGTATTAACACCACCGGAGCTGGAAAGTCGATTTGAAGTATATGCAGAGCAATATGTGCTAACGATAGAATTGGAGGCTAATCTAGTGGTTGAAATGGCCACTACGATGATTTACCCAGCAGCTGTTAGTTATTTAACGAGCTTAGGTCCGCTTAGTGCTAAGTTGAAGCCTTCGCCAGCTGAGGCTGTGACTGATGCAGCTAATGCAATGATGGCTTCGGTGGAGCAATTAAGTGCGGCATTAGCAAAAGAAGACTTTGCTTCAATTGAAGATCATATGAACTTCTTAGCACATGATGTGCGTGGTTTGATGGAGGATGTGCGTACTGCTGCGGATACACTTGAAACATTGGTTGATGACAGTGTATGGCCATTACCGAAGTATCGTGAAATGTTGTTTATCAAGTAATGTTTAGATGAATCTGGCACTTTGTAAAAAGTGTTTATTAGAAAATAGCAGCGTGGCCTATCTAGGTTTGCGCTGCTCACGAGTTAATGTTTGCGGGTTAAGCATTTAATATGCGGTCTAGTGCTGTTTGAGGCCCTGTTTTGCAGAAGCATTAATTTTATGTAATAAAGAAAATTTGGCAGAATCAATATGCTAATTTTTCCCTTAGTTTAAAAGTCTCCCCACAAGCTATGCATGCTGGCAATTGCAGCGAGTGCGGCTGTTTCTGTGCGTAAGATGCGTGAACCCAAGATGAGCGATTGAAAACCACTCACGCTGGCGGCTTCTATTTCATTTGAACTTAAGCCACCTTCTGCGCCGATCAGCAATTGAATTTCATCATTTGACTTTTCTATATCAGCTAAGCGTTTAGCGCCAACGGGATTAAGTAATATACGGCAAGTTTGTTGTTGTGCATTGTTTGCTAGCCAAAGGCTGAGCGAGATGGGCATGTTTATTTGTGGCACAAATGCGCGGCCACTTTGCTCACAAGCTGAAGTGATAACATTCTGCCAATGGCTTAAGCGTTTTTGTGCACGTTCTGGATTAAGTTTAACAAGGCTACGTTCGGTGGCTATAGGTTGTATTTGCTTAACACCCAGCTCGACTGCTTTTTGTATGGTGTAATCCATACGGTCACCACTTGAAATGCCTTGCAATAAAGTGATGTTAAGCGGAGATTCATTTTCAACTGCTAAGCGTGATTTTACATTGGCTAGCACTTCACTTTTTTTAAGGCTAATGAGCTCGCATTCGTAATCAAAGCCATCCCCATTGAATAGCTTGAGTGCATCTCCTGCTTGCAAACGCAATACCCGCGTGGCATGCGCGGCCGCATTGCTATTAAGCTTAATATTTTCGCCTATTGTTAAGCTGTCTGGGCTATAAAAACGGTGATTGCTCATAATGATGTATTTGATAATCTCTTAAGTCTGACGATCTCTTAATGCTAAGATTATTATTGTTTGAACTATAATAGTTAATTATAGCGAAATTTATGGAAGAGATTAGGCATGTCAAGTATTAATCCACCTGTATGTGAATTTGGTTGGCAAGCACGGCCATTTAATTTGTTAAGCACAAATAAAAATACTGTTGACCTAAAAGCGGTCATGGGCGAAAAAGGCTTGTTAGTTATGTTTATTTGTAATCACTGCCCCTATGTAAAGTCTATTTTACCGCGGTTGATTGCTGATGTGCGTGAATTAAAAACAATGGCCGTTAATACAGTGGCGATTATGAGTAATGACCCGACAGATTATCCTGAAGACAGCTTTGCAAGTATGCAAAAAATCGCCACAAAAATGGACTTTTCTTTTCCCTATTTAATCGATGAAACACAAGCAGTTGCCAAAGCTTATGGCGCGGTATGCACCCCAGATTTTTTTGGCTTTAATCATCGGTTTGAACTGCAGTATCGCGGCCGTTTTGATGAAAGTGGCAAAGAAACTACTGTTGAAAGTACACGCGATTTATTCTGTGCCATGAAGCAAATCGGACAAACAGGTCATGGGCCAAAAGAACAAACTGCTAGTATTGGTTGTAGTATTAAGTGGAATGCTGAATAAGATGTTAGAGACGTGATATTTTTTTAAAACTGTACTTTTTAAGACTTTAAGTTGTCTACTCAAACCTAAGTACGCCCAAAGAACTAATGAGCCGCGCTCAAAGGACATAACCTCATGACTCAATATACAAAAAATGCTACTACTGTGGCGTCATTAACACCAGAACAATATCGTGTGACGCAGGAGAGTGGCACCGAGAGAGCTGGAAGCGGGGAATATTTGAATAATAATGAGCCAGGCATCTATGTCGATATCGTATCAGGTGAACCTTTGTTTGCTTCGGCTGAAAAATTTGAATCAGGTTGTGGCTGGCCAAGTTTTAGCAAGCCGATTGATAAAACATATATTAATGAATTGCAGGACGTAACGCACGGCATGAGCCGTACTGAAGTACGTTCGAAGCATGGTGACAGTCATCTAGGACATGTTTTTACTGATGGGCCGCAAGACCAGGGCGGCTTGCGTTACTGTATCAACTCTGCATGTCTTCGTTTTATTCATGTTGCGGAAATGGAAGCCGAAGGGTACAACGAATATATTAATCAAGTTGAGGCGCAAGGTGGTTAAATTGCAATGCTAGCTGGCGACTGCTTTTACGGTTTACCAACTTTCTTTTACAGCGTAGTTAAAACGATTGACGCTAATACGCAAATTATAAGGTTATCAAGTGTTTAAAATTATTATCGCCATTGCTGGTTATTACTTTTTTGGATTTTTCGGTGCCATATTTGGCTATTTCATCGGCGGTAGCTTTGACCGCGCTAGAGATTATGGTGTTGGTGGCATTAACCCGCTAGGTAATGCCCAACGTCAAGCTATCTTTATGAAAACGGTTTTTGCATTGATGGGCAAGATCGCTAAAGCTGACGGGAAAATTACAAAAGATGAAATCGACCACGTCGAATTGTTTATACAAAAAACAGGCATGACGGCAGAGCATCGAGAGCAGGCTATTAGCCAGTTTAAAGAGGGTGCTGACGCTGATTTTGACATCACCGTAACGCTAGATGCTTTTGTGGCAGCCTGTGGTCAAACGCTTAATTTGAAGCAAATGTTACTGATGTATCTGATTGTAATGGCATTGGCGGACGGAAAATTAGACCTGGCTGAACGTGCTTTGCTAGGCAGGATCGCTACACATCTGGGCTACAGTCAGGCCACGTTCCAGCAGATGTTGGATATGGTATTGAATCAATCGCACTTTGCTGCGGGTCAGCCAACCTCCAAAACTGCATTAGCAGATGCTTATAAAGCCTTAGGGGTCACTAAGAGTCAAACTGACCAGGAAATTAAACGTGCATATCGTAAGCTGATGAGCCAATATCATCCTGACAAACTCATTGGCCAGGGGCTGCCAGAAGATATGATTGCAGTGGCTACCGAGCAAGCCAAGGAAATTCAAGTGGCTTATGATCTAATTAAAGAGCAGCGTGGTATTTAATCGATTTTAAAAAACAGTCGCGATAAATTATATATATTTAAATAGATAAAGAAATAAAGCGACCAATTAGCATTTCTCGTTTTTTGCCAAAGCCTTTGATTTTTTTTACTTCAAAGCCTACGGCTTGTAATTGACGTTTCACTTTACCTGCGCTGGTGAATGTGGAGAAAGTGGCGTTAGGCTTTGATAGTCTTGCTATTTGATTGGTGACTTCCTCATTCCACATAGTTGGATTTTTTGCGGGTGCAAAACCATCTAAAAACCAAGCGTCTGCTTTGCTTTTAGTTTGTGGTAATAGTGCGTTGATATCTCCAATCCTTAACTCAAGAGTAATGCTTGCTCGCGAATCTGTGCTTTTGATTTGTAATTGATTTATTCCTTGTTTAAGGCCGCTATAATCTTTTTTTATTTGTGCTAGCAATGCATCAAATTCCCCCCAATGTTGATTGGCGCGAATCATGTCTTCTAGTTTTAATGGAAAACATTCAATAGACACATAATGACAATGGGTATTGGCAGGTGCATTTTCTAGCCAATGTTTTGCCGCCACAAAAAAGTTAAGCCCAGTGCCAAAGCCTGTTTCGTGAATGGTAAATGTGTTTTCTTTTAGGCTTTTAAAGCGATCAATTAGCTGATTATGCTGAATGAATACAAATTCAGTTTCTTGCAAACCATTATCTAATGAGTAATACACATCATCGAAATCAAGTGAAAAAGGCTGTCCTCCATTCCATTGAATATTAGCGTATTGCATGATTGGTAGTGAGGAGATGAGTGAATTCTGCATAATGAAACATATAAACTACCTTAATATATTTTGTTGCATTGTATTTAGTATGCTGTATTTAGTCCATTGTATTTATCGCATTGTATAATGTTTTTGAATTGAAATTTTAATGAGGAATTAGGATGAGCAAACAAAAAATAAAATGGGGCATTATGGGTGGGGCACGCGTCAATCAACGTTTATTGCCAGCGATTATTGAAGCGCCTAATGCTGAATTAATAGCGGTTGCAAGCCGCCGTGTTGGTGCAGCAAAAGAAACCTTAGAAAAATATGCGCCGCCTGGCTTTTTAGAAACACATGGGGAAAGCGTGAAGTGCTATGACAGCTTTGAAGCACTAATCGCTAATGATGAGATTGATGCCATTTATTGCCCGATGGCAAATGAAGAACACACAGCTTGGTCAATTAAAGCAATGAATGCTGGTAAGCACGTGCTGATTGAAAAACCGATGACCACTAATGCAGCTGAAATTGATGATATTGAAGCTGCCGCAGTTAGAAACAAAGTGAAAGTGATGGAAGGTTTTATGTATCGCTTCCATCCGCAGCATTTACGCATGCAAGAAATTATTGATTCTGGCTTAATCGGAGACGTGCTTTCTGCGCATTCTAGCTTTTCATTTTTAATGAAACCCTCGCGTATGTACCGCATTAACCGCAGTATGGCGAAGGGCGGTGGAGCGATGTGGGACATCGGTCCTTATGCGATTCATTCATTACGATGGTGCTTTGCGAATAACCATATACCTGCAGCAGCAAAATCAGTCGTCGCACATGCAAAACTTAATGAACATGGCGCAGATATTGTAACCAGTGGCGTGTTAGATTTTGGCAACGATGCAGAAGGCCGTGCAAGATTTGGACAGTTTGACATTAGTTTTGAGCGTTCGCGGAAATCTGAATATGAATTAATTGGTACTAAAGGGTGGTTGAAATGCCACACTACTTGGGCGTTTGATGATGTGCCTGTATTGACATGGGAAACTGAAGATGGCAAATCAGCTGAAGAGAAGCTAGCGCCAGAAAATCACTTTACACTTGAAATTATACATTTTAGTGATTGCGTGCTGAACGATATGCATCCTTATTTAACGTTCCAAGACGCAAAAGATAATTGCAAAGCCATTGAGGCGGTATTGGAATCCATAACGACTAAGCGGCAAGTAGTGCTTTAGTTTGGTGTCACTTTTTAAAGTAAAACAGTTTTTTCATTACTTGATTTTCGACACTACTGTCAGAAACAAGACATGAAGTCCTAGTGTAATAAAGCTAACTTATTGATTTTTAATGCTTAATTAAATTTATTTTTTTGGCACCTAAATTGCAAATACCTAATTAACTTTTTAGGTTTTTAATTTTTGGAGTCAATCGAGTATGTATAAGTGTTCAGTATTTTCAATCGTATTAGGTATGTTGTTATTTTCAAATATTGCGTCTGCAGCGGAGGCTCCAACATTAGCAGCTAAATTTCAAACAGCACCTGTTAAGCTTCAGTTTGAAACAAAGTTAGTTTCAGTTGCGAGCAATTTTGAGCAAGAAGTGTTAGGTTTTTTTGATTCGCCTGCTGATGTTAAGAAGTTGGAAGTTGGTTTTATTGCTAAAAAAACACATTTAATTTCAAATAAATCAGCCCTTTGGTTAGTTCTTTTTAGTTTGTTTGTCTTTGTGATGCGCTCAGCAAGGGAAAGTAGATAGCAAACTTTAAGTACTTTTCTTAGATTAATTTACCCTAAAATTAGTCAAATCCATTCTAAACTATTAATCAATATTTGTTACTCGGTTTGAATTAAGTCGCGTGCTAAATATTTTTTCATTTTGTACTGACATTTCAAGCTTTGCTACAATAAATTTTTTAAGAAATTTACAGTTTTTTTCGAACTCACGATTCAATTAGGCTTCCCTAAGTCTTAAAACAAGCTTTTTCTTAAGCTAAATATTGCTCAAATAGGCTATAATAAGCATTAATTTAGTCCTTTTTGAAAAAGTGGTTTTATAGGCCACTTTTTTAACGGAATTCGAATAAGGTTTTATTTGATTTAGAGTAAAACCAAAAATTATTACTATATAACTAGGGAGATAACAATGGCAACTCGTACAGACTTATGTAATGCCATCCGTGCGTTAAGCATGGACGCAGTGCAAAAAGCTAAATCTGGCCACCCAGGCGCACCTATGGGCATGGCTGAAATTGCAGAGGTTGTGTGGAACAATAACATGAACCATAATCCAGCTAATGCTGACTGGGCAGATCGTGACCGTTTTGTATTGTCAAACGGCCATGGCTCTATGCTTATTTATTCATTGTTGCATTTGACAGGTTACGATTTGCCAATGGAGCAACTAGCTTCTTTCCGTCAATTACATTCAAAATGTGCGGGACACCCAGAATACGGGTATGCGCCAGGTATTGAAACGACTACTGGCCCGTTAGGTCAAGGTATTTCAAACGGTGTTGGTTTTGCAATGGCTGAAAAGTTAATGGCTGATCAATTTAACAAGCCAGGTCACGATATTGTTGATCATTACACTTATGTGTTTTTAGGTGATGGTTGCATGATGGAAGGCGTTTCTCACGAAGCTTGTGCGCTAGCTGGGACATGGGGCTTAGGCAAATTGGTTGCTTTTTGGGATGACAACGGTATTTCTATCGATGGGCACATTGAAGGTTGGTATACAGATGATACGCAGGGGCGTTTTGAGTCATATGGCTGGCATGTGCTTTCAGTCGATGGCCATGATGCTGATGCTATTCAAAAAGCAATTGATGAAGCGAAAAAAGTAACTGATAAACCAACATTAATTTGCTGTAAGACAATTATTGGTAAAGGTTCACCAAACAAATCTGGCTCACATGACTGCCATGGTGCTGCACTAGGTGACGACGAAGTTGCCCTTGTAAGAAAAGAGATCAATTGGCCACATGATCCATTCGTCATCCCACAAGATGTCTATGATGGTTGGAATCAAAAAGAAAAGGGTGCTGTAAAAGAAGCGGCTTGGAACGATAAGTTTGCTGCTTACGCTAAAGCATTCCCAGCAGAGGCGAAAGAGTTTACACGTCGTATGGCAAGTGAGTTACCAGCTAATTGGAAATCAGTAACAGATAAAATTATTGCAGAAACAAATGAAAAAGCTGAAAAAGTAGCAACACGTAAAGCATCGCAAAATGCAATTACCGCACTAGCGCCAATATTGCCTGAGTTCTTAGGTGGTTCTGCTGACTTAACTGGTTCTAACTTAACTGCAGCGGCTAGTTTCAAACATGTTAGTGGTAAAGAGACTGGTAACTATATTTCATATGGTGTTCGCGAGTTCGGTATGGCTGCAATCATGAACGGTATGGCATTGCACGGTGGCTTATTGCCATACGGCGGTACATTCCACATGTTCTCTGATTACATGAAAAATGGTATGCGTATGGCTGCATTAATGCATCAACGCGTGGTTTATGTGTTAACTCATGATTCTATCGGTCAAGGTGAAGATGGTCCTACTCATCAGCCAGTAGAAAACACTTCAGGGTTGCGTTACATTCCTAATATGGATGTATGGCGTCCTGCTGATTCAACTGAAACAACGATTGCTTGGGTTGCTGCTGCAGAGCGTAACGACGGCCCAACAGCCTTAGTATTAAGCCGTCAAGGTGTTCCAGGTGTTAAGCATGATGCAAAAGATTTTGCATCTATACGTCAAGGTGGTTATGTGTTCTCTGATGCGGCTAACGCCGATGTGATCATTATCGCTAATGGTTCTGAGTTAAGTTTAGCTGTTGGCGCTGCTGCAGAGTTAACTGCAGCAGGTACGAAAGTACGTGTAGTCTCAATGCCATCGACTAACGTATTTGATCGTCAAGACCAAGCTTACAAAGATAGTGTGTTAACGCCTGGTGTTAAACGTGTTGCTGTTGAAGCTGCGCATCCAGACTTCTGGCGTAAATATGTTGGTTTAGAAGGCGCTGTTGTTGGTATCAACACATTTGGCGAATCAGCGCCTGGTGGCGAAGTGATGAAACACTTCGGCTTTACTGTTGAGAATGTTGTTGCAACAGTTAAATCAATACTTTAAGTAGAATTGATATAAGTTGAACGATTCAAAAGGGCCTCTACATGAGGTCCTTTTGTTTTTAACAACTAAATAGTTTGTTTTGGTAAGCACTTATGAAATGATTTAATTCAAAGTAACAGTTGCTAATTTGGTGTTGTTAAATAAAATTGACAAAGGAAATGTATGACTATTCGTGTAGGTATTAATGGGTTTGGTCGAATTGGGCGCATGGTATTACGTGCGGCTGTTCTGGAAGCAGAGTTTAGTGAAGTCGAAGTAGTCGGCATTAACTGCTCATATGATATTGATTACATGATTTATATGTTGAAATACGACTCTGTGCATGGCCGTTTTAATCAAGATGTTCAAAATGATAATGGACATTTAACGGTGAACGGTAAACAAATTCATGTCACTGCAGAGCGCGATCCTAGTAATATTGATTGGAAAGTTAGTGGCGCAGATGTAATTATTGAGTCTACTGGTGTATTTTTAACTCAAGAAACTTGCCAAGTGCACATTGACCAAGGTGCAAAAAAAGTAGTGCAGTCAGCCCCTGGGAAAGATGACACCCCTATGTATGTATACGGTGTCAATCATCATGAATACAAAGGTCAGTCCATTGTTTCTGCGGCGTCATGCACCACTAACGGTTTAGCGCCATTAGTCAAAGTATTGCATGATAGTTTTGGTATTAAGCGCGGTTTAATGACAACTGTGCATGCAACAACAGCCTCACAAAAAACAGTCGATGGCACCAGTAAAAAAGATTGGCGTGGTGGTCGTGGCGTGTTTGAAAATATCATCCCATCAAGCACAGGTGCGGCTAAAGCTGTAGGTAAAATTATTCCAGCGTTGAACAAAAAGCTCACAGGAATGGCGATGCGTGTGCCTAGTGCTGATGTTTCAGTGGTTGATTTAACGGTTGAATTGAATACAGAAGCGAATTATGAAGCTGTTTGTGCTGCTATGAAAAAAGCATCTGAAACTGATCTAAAAGGTGTGCTTGACTATACGGATGAAAAAGTAGTGTCAACTGATTTTCGAGGTGCTTCAGCAGCAGGTGTATTTGATGCAGGTGCCAGCATTATGCTTGATAGCACTTTTCTTAAAGTGGTCGGTTGGTATGACAATGAGTATGGGTACACTTGCAATATGATTCGCCTTGTGCAGCATATTTCAAAATAGGAGTATTAAGTGCAATTTATTAAAATGACAGATTTAGATTTAGCTGGCAAACGGGTATTTATACGTTCCGATTTAAATGTGCCTGTGAAAGATGGGAAAGTGACTTCTGATGCACGTATTACTGCATCTATAGCAACGATTGAATATGCATTAAAGGCAGGTGCAAAAGTAATGGTCACTTCACATTTAGGGCGGCCAGAAGAAGGCGTCTATAGTGAAGAAAACTCATTGCAACCTGTTGCTGATGTGCTGTCAGAAAAACTCAGTACACCAGTACATTTAGTGAAAGACTGGCTTAGTGAGGGGGCTACTGATAGTTTGGAAAATGGCGATTTAGTGCTGTTGGACAATTGTCGTTTTAATGTAGGCGAAAAGAAAAATGATGATGCATTGTCACAAAAATATGCAGCATTATGTGATGTGTTTGTGATGGATGCTTTTGGCACTGCGCATCGCGCGCAGGCGAGTACTCATGGCATTGCCAAATTTGCACCTGTAGCTTGTGCAGGTATACTACTAACAGAAGAGCTTGATGCGTTAACTAAAGCGTTGTTAAGCCCTGCACGTCCAATGGTTGCAATTGTAGGTGGCAGTAAAGTCTCTACCAAGTTGACTGTATTAGAAAGCCTATCAGAAAAAGTGGATCAGTTAGTAGTCGGTGGCGGCATAGCTAATACATTTTTAAAAGCGTCAGGTAAAGAGGTAGGACAGTCTTTATGTGAAAATGATTTAGTGCCCATAGCAAGTGCATTAATTAAAAAAATGTCTGATCGTGGTGCAATGATTCCAATTGCTGAGGACGTTGTAACAGGCAAAAAATTTGATGAAAACGAACCTGCACAATTAAAAAATGCTTCTGATGTAGCGGCTGATGATATGATTTTTGATATAGGTCCAAAATCTGCCAATGAAATAGCTGAGATTATTATGAACGCAGGCACAGTAGTGTGGAATGGCCCAGTTGGCGTGTTTGAATTTGACCAATTTTCTGGAGGTACTAAGACAATCGCTAATGCCATTGCAACGACAAAAGCCTTTACTTTAGCTGGTGGTGGCGATACTATTGCCGCGATTCAGAAGTATGGTATTTACGATAAAGTGAGTTATATATCAACTGCAGGTGGTGCCTTTTTAGAGTTTCTAGAAGGCAAAAAATTACCAGCGGTAGAAGTATTAGAACAACGTAGTCAGTAGCGCAAACTAACTAAGCGATATTCATTGCTTATTAATTCAAACTAGACTTACATGCCTAAAAGAACAGCCTAATTTCAGGCGGTTTTTTCATGTAGCACAATAATTGCTTAATACGCTTTAAATATAGATTTTTCTGGAGATTCATAGAATGACAGTTCGGGTTGGAATAAATGGATTTGGTCGTATTGGACGCATGTTGTTACGTGCTACATTGACTGAGCAATTATTTAGTGATGTTGATGTAGTTTCTATTAATGGTTTAGATGAGCCTGAATATATGCTTTATCAACTAAAATATGATTCAATTCATGGTAGATTAAATGCTGAGGTTAATATTAAAGGTAATTATTTAATCGTTAACGATCAAAAAATTCTAATTTCATCAAAAATGAATCCATCAGAAATTGATTGGGCTGCCAATAATGTAGATGTTGTGGTTGAGTGTACGGGTGTATTCTTAACAAAAGAAAGTTGCCAAACACATATTGATCAAGGTGCCAAAAAAGTGGTTCAATCAGCACCAAGTAAAGACGATACTCCTATGTTTGTGTATGGCGTTAATCATTATGATTATCAAGGTCAAGCTATTATTTCTGCTGCGTCATGTACCACCAATGCATTAGCGCCAGTGGTAAAAACACTGCATGATCATTTTGGTGTTAAGCGTGGCTTAATGACGACGATACATGCAGCAACTGCAACTCAAAAAACAGTTGATGGTACTAGTAAAAAAGATTGGCGTGGTGGCCGTAGTGTATTTGAAAACATTATTCCATCAACTACTGGCGCTGCTAAAGCTGTAGGCAAAGTGATCCCAGCACTAAACAACAAACTGACCGGGATGGCAATGCGTGTGCCGAGTGCTGATGTTTCAGTGGTCGACTTGACCGTTGAGTTGAATCAAGAAACTAATTACGACACAGTGCGTGAAATAATGGAAATAGCCGCTAGCTCAAAACTGAAAAATGTAATGGCGTACACTGAAGAAAGTCTAGTATCAACTGACTTTAGAGGCTGCCCCGCCGCTAGTGTTTTTGACGCAAGTGCTGGCATTATGCTTGATGCTACTTTCTTGAAGGTGATTGCTTGGTACGACAATGAGTATGGCTATACATGTAATTTGATTCGTCTAGTGCAACATGTACATCATCACAGCGCAGTGAAGGAGTCTATAAAACTGGAAGAATTACCTGTTGCTGAAACAGTCTAATCGTTTTGTATACCCCATATAAGATTAATATTTATCTAGGAATAATTTGACCTTACGTAGAACAAAAATTGTAGCCACATTAGGTCCTTCATCTTCAAGTGAAGAAATGCTTGCGCGTTTGATTACTGCAGGTGTTGATGTGGTTAGGCTAAACTTTTCCCATGGAACTGCCGAGGAGCATATAGATAGGGCTCAAATTGTACGAGCTATCGCTACCAAGCTCAACCGCCCAATCGGAGTGTTGTGCGATTTGCAAGGCCCTAAAATTCGTATTGGGAAATTTGAGGCTGGAAAAATAACTTTAAAAACAGGCGATTTGTTTGTATTAGACGGAGACTGTCAATTAGGCGATCAAGATCAAGTGGGATTAGATTATAAAGCGCTCCCAAAAGAGGTCGAAGAAGGCACAGTTTTATTGTTAGATGATGGCCGTATAACAATGGAAGTTACACGCATAGAGGGTGCCAAAATTTGTTGTGTCGTGTTAGCTGGCGGTGACCTGTCAAATAATAAAGGCATTAACAAACAAGGTGGTGGTTTAAGTGCAGAAGCGTTGACCGATAAAGATAGAATTGATATTAAAACGGCAGTGGCACTTCAGGCGGATTATGTGGCTATTTCATTTCCACGTAAAGCTGCAGACGTTGAGTTAGCCAGAGATCTAGTTAGAAAAGCAGGTGGCACAGCAGGTATTATTGCTAAAATAGAGCGGGCAGAAGCAATTGATGTGGCTGACGAAATTGTAAAAGCATCCGATGCTATTATGGTCGCGCGTGGTGATTTAGGCGTAGAAGTCGGAGATGCCGCAGTGCCCGGTTTGCAAAAGCGCTTAATTCGGATTGCACATGAGCATCATGTGCCAGTGATTACTGCAACACAAATGATGGAGTCTATGATTGTAAGCCCTATTCCAACAAGGGCTGAAGTATCGGACGTTGCTAATGCCATATTAGATGGTACAGATGCGGTAATGCTTTCAGCAGAAACTGCAGCAGGGCAATACCCATTAGAGACAGTAGCGGCCGTTCATCGCGTTGCGTTAGCTGCTGAAAAAGAATGCTTTAATCGTTTCGATGCAAGGTTGCCTGAAGCTGCCTATACAAAAACTGACGAATCCATTGCTATGGCGACTATCTACATTGCAAAAAGGCTTAAAGTAAAAGCGATTGCGACACTTACACAATCTGGCAACACTGCACAATGGCTAGCGCAAGCGGGCAACATGGTGCCAATTTATGCACTCTCACCCGATAGAGTTGCACGTCGAAAACTCACGCTTTTCCGTGGTATATTTGCGTTTCCAATTGAGCAGAAAGATAAAAATAGAGACGAAATTCTTCGTGAGATGGAAGAAGTACTGCTTAAAGAGGGTGTCGTGGAAAATGATGATATGGTGATTCTAACCTTTGGCGAACCTATCGATAACCCAGGTGGCACAAATACAATGAAAATTGTTAAAGTCGGAGAAAACCGAAGAATCAAACTTTAGTCTTTTATTAGCTATTGTGAAGACATTGTAGTGCCATCACACTATAATATTGTTTTGATTCAATGTATCTATTTAACAATTTATGGCCATGCCAAACTCGCCTTTACTCAAAACCTCTATTAATAGCTTAACTTTGCTTCACCAAGGTAAAGTGCGTGATATGTATGATATTGATGATCATCATTTATTAATGGTAAGCACTGATAGGCTTTCAGCATTCGATGTGATTTTGCCTACAGGTATTGAAAATAAAGGTGCAATGCTCACACAAATGGCAAGCTTTTGGTTTGAAAAACTAAAGCATGTTGTGCCTAATCATTTGACAGGTATATCACCTGAATCTGTTTTAAGTGAAGAAGAGAATACACAATTCAAACATCAGTTACATCGACGTGCAGTTGTTGTTAAAAAACTCAAGCCTTTACCAGTCGAAGCTATCGTACGTGGCTATATTGCAGGCAGTGGATGGAAAGAATATCTAGCCACAGGCACTGTTTGCGGCATTGCTTTGCCAAAAGAACTGCAGCAAGCAGAAATGCTGCCTATGCCATTATTTACCCCGTCAAGTAAAGCAGAGGTTGGTGATCACGATGAAAATATTAATTTTCAACACTGTATCGATTTGATTGGTAAAGATCTAACCAATCAAATAGCTAAAGTTTCTATTCAGTTATATAAAGAGGCGGCAGAATATGCTTTAACTAAAGGCATTATTATTGCCGATACTAAATTTGAATTTGGATTAGATGAGGCAGGTGTGTTGCATGTGATGGATGAAGTGCTTACACCAGATTCATCACGTTTCTGGCCTTTAGATACTTACCAAATTGGCACAAGTCCGGTAAGTTATGATAAGCAATATGTACGAGATTGGCTAGAAAGTGTTCAATGGGATAAAAAGCCACCAGCGCCAGTATTGCCGGCAGACATTGCTAAAAAAACTAGCGAGAAATACTTGGAAGCATTTGAGAAGCTTACAGGTAAACCGTTAGTTTAATTGTCGGTTTAGTCACAACTAATATGTTTGAAAAGTTTAAAAAAGTAGCAATAGCTTTTAAAAAAGAACTGACAGTTTACCGTCTAGTATTTCTCCATCCACATACGCCATGGCTAGCGAAAGTTTTTTTGGGGATAGCCATCGGTTATTTATTATTGCCGTTTGATTTAATCCCTGACTTTATTCCTCTTCTAGGGCAGTTAGATGACATAGTAATTGTGCCATTATTAATATTTTTAGGCTTAAAGTTAACCCCGAATGCATTAATAGAACATTGTCGTCAACAAGTTAACAATTAAAGTTTGAAATGCTTTTGTTACATGGCCTTGCTATAATGCACAGCTTCAGAAAAAAATATGGAAAGATTGCATGTCATTAAATTTAGTCCCTTCTGGTAACGATTTGCCAAATGACTTTAACGTCATTATCGAAATTCCAGCTAATGGCGACCCAGTAAAATACGAGGTAGATAAAGACAGTGGCGCGATTTTTGTCGATCGCTTTATGGGTACCTCTATGCAATATCCATGTAATTATGGCTATATTCCACATACTTTGGGTGGTGATGGTGATCCAGTTGATATTTTAGTTGTGACACCAGTCCCTTTGTTACCAGGCGTAGTCGTACGCTGCCGCGCCTTGGGTGTGCTTAACATGACGGATGAAGCTGGCGATGATGCTAAAGTTCTAGCGGTGCCAGTAGAGTCGATATGTGCTTTATACGGATTTCAAAAAACATATAAAGATGTTTCCCCTTGGCGATTAGAAATGATTGCTCACTTTTTTGAACATTATAAAGATCTAGATAAAAATAAATGGGTAAAAATTGAAGGCTGGGCAGGTATTGAAGAGGCACATAAAGAAATTATGGATGGTGTCGATCGCTATAACTCTGCAGAAGTTAAGCCTGCTTTTTAATAAATTGGTTTTCGAAGTATTGATTTAAACGTTATATACATTAAAAAAGGCGACTTTACCGTCGCCTTTTTTATTACTTAATTACTACAAAAAAGCAGTATTAACCTAGTAAGCCACCAGTACTTAATAAAGGCACAATGAGTAAAGCAACAATATTAATGATTTTAATTAACGGGTTAATTGCAGGGCCTGCTGTATCTTTGTAAGGGTCACCCACGGTATCGCCAGTGACAGCCGCTTTGTGTGCTTCTGACCCTTTGCCGCCGTGATGGCCATCTTCAATATATTTCTTAGCGTTATCCCATGCACCACCACCGGTACACATTGAAATCGCTACAAATAAACCAGTAATGATCGTACCCATTAATAACCCGCCTAAAGCAACTGGACCCAATATTAAGCCAACTGCAATAGGGACTGCAACCGGCAACAGTGATGGAATCATCATTTCTTTAATCGCTGAGGTTGTAAGTAGGTCAACCGCTTTGCCATATTCTGGCTTGCCAGTACCATCCATAATACCTTTAATATCGCGGAACTGACGGCGCACTTCCTCTACTACTGAACCAGCGGCGCGTCCTACTGCTTCCATAGCCATGGCTGCGAATAAGAATGGAATTAAACCGCCGAGAATCAAACCAATAATCACCATCGGGTCACTAAGTTCAAATTTAACTACAATGCCAGCACCATCTAGTTTGTGAGTGTAATCAGCAAATAATACAAGTGACGCTAAACCAGCAGAGCCAATGGCGTAGCCTTTAGTCACAGCTTTAGTGGTATTGCCAACTGCATCTAGTGGGTCAGTTATATCACGTACGCTACTTGGTAAATCAGCCATTTCTGCAATACCGCCAGCGTTGTCAGTAATTGGACCATAAGCATCTAATGCCACCACAATGCCAGCCATACTCAGCATAGCTGTTGCAGCGACAGCAATACCATATAAACCTGCGAAGTGGAACGATGCCCAAATTGCTAAACAGACTGACAATACAGGCCATGCTGTTGATTTCATTGCAACACCAATGCCAGCGATGATGTTAGTTGCATGACCAGTAGTCGATGCCTGTGCAATGTGCTTCACAGGAGCATATTCTGTACCAGTGTAATATTCAGTAATCCATACGAGCAACGCAGTTAATACTAAACCTACTGCACATGCAGCAAATAATGCATTGGCTGAAATGACTTGACCCCCGCTTGTAATGCCTTCTGGGAACATGGTTGTAGTTACATAATAAAATGCACCTAAAGACAAGAGGCCTGCGACAGCTAAGCCTTTATAGAGTGCTGGCATCACGTTTTTCATATTAGGCGATGCTTTTACAAAAAAGCAGCCAATAATAGAGGCGACAATCGAGACTGCACCTAACATTAATGGGTAAATAATACCGTTAGAGCCTGCACCAGAAACCAAAATTTGTCCAAGCACCATTGTTGCAATCAGTGTTACCGCATAAGTTTCGAATAGATCAGCCGCCATGCCAGCACAGTCGCCTACGTTGTCACCAACGTTATCTGCAATCACGGCAGGGTTGCGTGGATCATCTTCTGGAATACCTGCTTCTACTTTGCCAACCAAGTCAGCGCCAACATCAGCACCTTTAGTAAAAATACCGCCACCTAAACGCGCAAAAATAGAAATAAGTGATGAGCCAAAAGCTAAGCCAATGAGCGGATTCATACTAGGTGCATTTTCGGCTCCAAGATAGCTATAAAAACCTGCTACACCAAGTAAGCCTAATCCAACAACAAGCATCCCAGTCACTGCGCCGCCTTTAAATGCAACATCGAATGCTGGCACAATGCCGTTTGTCGCTGCTTGGGCTGTGCGCACATTAGCTTTCACAGAAACGTTCATACCAATAAAACCACAAGCACCGGATAATACCGCACCTACGACAAACCCTAAGGCGGTGTCGACACCTAGTAACCAACCAATAAGAACTGCAAGGATAACGCCAACAATGGCAATAGTTTTATATTGTCTCGCTAAATAAGCTGCTGCTCCTTGTTGAATAGCACCTGCTATTTCTTGCATACGCGCATTACCTGCAGGTAAATTACTAATCCATTTACTCATTACAATGCCATACAACACTGCTAGAACTGCAGCAGCAATGGCGATCATTAATGCATCTGACATGACTTCTCCCTAATTTTTGCTGATCGAACAGCGTTTTTAATTTTTAAAACTGTAAATCCAACTAAAAAAATTGCTACCTTACGTATTAAATTTTGTAAATAATTTGTAACAACATTTCATTATGGCATTAAAAATTCATTGTCACAACACCTTCCTCGACGTCTATTAATACTATTAATTACCTATTGAATTAATGACTTATGCTAATTATCACTAAATAATTAGTGGTATTGATTTTGACTAGAGATTGAGCTGCTTATTTTTGAATGTTATTTGCTAGCTTAATAAGTTTGTCCGCAAGTTCTGTCTCTCCAAGGTCGGCTGCAAAATTTTTTAGTGTTGCAGATGCGTGACTAGAAAGCTTGCGGGGAGTGGTAGTTACATGTTTTTGTTGCGATTTTACTTGCACTTTTACGCTAATTGCAGTAACTTTAAATCCAATGAAATTTGCGTCATTCTTTTGCAAATATTGCAGTTGACTCAATATGCTAGTACTAGTTAATTTGATTTTAGAAGCAACGCTAGCGTTGTGAGCGTATATAGACAGTTTTTGATTTTTAATGCCACCAATACTGCAGAATTTGCTTAATTTTTTAGAAATAGCAGCTTCCCAAAATTCTTGTAATTTTAGGTGATCGTTAGCTTGAGCAACCAAGTTATCAAATTGGTTGTCTTTATTTGGATTATTTCCATTTAAAACAGCACGTAATTTATGCATAGTTAATTTTATAGAGATTTTAAAAACATATGAATATTATCTTAGTTTCAAGCAAGATGGCAAAAACAAAGACCATGTCAATTTGGCAGGTCCTTATGCTTGTTGCTGGATTGGTTCTAATTGCAATCACTTTAACTGCTTTAATATTTAAGCCAAAATTAAATGCTAAGAGCGAAACTTTGGTTGTCGTTGCTCCTGAAATAGTAGTAGATAACTTAGATGAGTCGCAAATGCATTTAGATGCATATGCCAAACAAATTGGCGAATTACAGGCGCGAATCGTACGTTTAGATGCACAAAATCACCGATTAGTTAAATTAGCGGGTATCGATACACTTGAATCGAATACAAAAACGAACACTGCAAAAAATCCTCAAGCTGACTCCGACGGATTAGAACCTAAATTTGGTGGTCCATTAGTCAGTGTAAGGCCAATGACAGAGCAAGACTTGCAAGCAGCAGTCTCACAGCTAGTCAAAGCTGTTGATGTTAGAGATGAATATTTGAGTGGGGTAGAAGCAGAGGTGTTGCGCAATAGTGTTTTAAAAGATATGTTGCCAAATAGTCGTCCTGTAACTGCGGCTTTTAACTCATCAAGTTTTGGGTGGCGTACAGACCCATTTAATAAGCATAGAGCATTTCATGAAGGATTAGACTTTACTGCAAACACAGGCTCGCCAATACATGCAGCAGCTGACGGTATTGTTACTTCTTCAAGCCGAACGCCTGCTTATGGTAATTTAGTGAAAATAAATCATGGCGCAGGTTTGGAAACAAGATACGCACATGCCTCAAAATTATTAGTAAAAAAAGGCGAACGGGTCATTAAAGGTCAGGTCATTGCTAAAGTTGGTAGTACAGGGCGATCTACTGGGCCACATTTGCATTATGAAATTCGGTTAAATGGACATGCGCTAGACCCAAAAAAATATTTAAAATAAGAATATATTAAGTTAAACAGTACTATTGAAATAAGAATTAACATCCCCAGATTAAATCTAAATTCCAACTATAAATTAATAGGTTTCCGCATATGCGGAAAATCGGTGTCCCTTCATGTTACCTAAGTTGTTCAAAAAAGTTTTCGGCAGTCGTAACGATAGAATCGTTAAAAGTTATGCGCAAATTGTTAAAAAAATTAATGTGTTTGAGCCTGAAATGCAAGGATTATCAGATGATGAGTTACGTGCTAAAACCCAAGAGTTTAAAAAACGTTATCAAGACGGTGAACGTTTAGACAAAATATTGCCAGAGGCTTTTGCTGTTGTTCGTGAAGGTGGTCAGCGTGCTCTGGGTATGCGGCATTTTGATGTGCAGTTAATTGGCGGTATGGTGCTTAATGCGGGCAGAATTGCTGAAATGCGAACGGGTGAAGGTAAGACGTTAGTCGCTACTTTGCCTGTTTATCTAAATGCTTTAACGGGTAAAGGTGTTCATGTTGTCACTGTGAATGACTATTTAGCTAAGCGTGATGCAGAATGGATGGGCAAGTTGTATAATTTCCTCGGCTTAAGTGTAGGTATTAATCTCTCGCAAATGCCACATGATGTAAAACAAGAAGCTTATTCAGCTGATATTACTTACGGTACGAATAATGAATTTGGTTTTGACTATCTACGTGACAATATGGTCTTTAGCAGTGAAGAGCGGGTGCAACGTCCACTAAGCTATGCGCTAGTGGATGAAGTGGACTCAATTCTGATTGACGAAGCACGTACGCCTTTGATAATTTCTGGTCAAGCTGAACACAGTATTGATCTATACACTCAAATAAACGAGGTAGCTAAGCAGCTTACTCAGCAAGCAACAGAAGAAGGTGAAGGCGATTTTTGGGTTGATGAAAAAGGTCAAAATGTAATTCTTTCCGAGTTCGGGCATGAGCGTGCTGAAGAAGTGCTAACAAAATCAGGCATGTTGCCAGAAAATTCTAGCTTATATGAAGCTGCTAACATTACTTTAGTGCATCATCTATATGCTTCATTACGGGCCCAAAACTTATTTCATCTTGATCAGCATTATGTAGTACGTGATGGTGAGATTGTGATTGTGGATGAATTCTCAGGTCGAATGATGCCAGGTCGAAGATGGTCAGATGGTTTACATCAAGCTGTTGAAGCTAAAGAAGGTGTAGAAATTCAAAAAGAAAATCAAACTTTAGCGTCAATTACTTTCCAAAACTACTTTCGTATGTATGAAAAACTGTCTGGCATGACAGGCACTGCTGATACAGAAGCTTATGAATTTAGTCAAATTTATGGTTTAGAGACTGTTGTTATTCCAACACATCGCCCAATGCAACGTAAAGATGCAATGGATAAAGTGTATCGCACGCCAAATGAAAAATATCAGGCTGTGGTTGATGATATTAAAGAATGCCAAGGCCGTGGACAGCCAGTGTTAGTTGGTACTACGTCAATTGAGAACTCTGAATTAATATCTAAAAAACTAAATGAAGCTAGGCTAGAACACCAAGTGCTTAATGCTAAACAGCATGAGCGTGAAGCGCATATTATTGTGCAAGCAGGTCAGCCTAAAATGGTAACTATCGCTACTAACATGGCCGGTCGTGGAACTGATATCGTGTTAGGTGGTAACCCAGAGCCTGAAATTCAATTAATTGAACAAGATGAAAAGTTAAACGATGCGCAAAAAACTCAGCAGATTGAAAAAATTAAATCTGATTGGGAAATGCGACACAAGGAAGTCTTAGCCTCAGGAGGCCTTCATATAATTGGTACCGAGCGTCATGAGTCTCGTCGTGTTGATAACCAACTGCGTGGTCGTTCTGGCCGTCAAGGTGACCCAGGCTCCAGCCGTTTTTATCTTTCGTTAGATGACCAATTACTCCGCATATTCTCAGGTGATCGCATTGCAGCGATTATGGAACGATTAAAAATGCCTGAAGGTGAAGCGATTGAGCATACGATGGTTACGCGTGCGATTGAAAATGCTCAACGTAAAGTAGAAGGTAGAAACTTCGATATTCGAAAACAATTACTTGAATTTGATGATGTTTCCAATGATCAACGTAAAGTGATTTATGAACAGCGAAATGAATTATTAGAAGCTGCCGATATTGGTGAAACTGTTGTCGCAATGCGCCGAGATGTATTGGACGATATTGTTTCAACGTCTGTACCGCCAGGTAGCTTAGAAGAACAATGGCAAATTGAAAGTTTAGAACGAAATCTGCAAGCCGAAACGGGTGTAGAGTTACCTATTGCAAAATGGTTAGAAGATGAGCCAGATTTACACGAGGAGACATTACGTGAGCGTATTTATGACGCAGCACGTCAACTTTATACGGATAAAGAAGCGCTTGCTGGTTCAGAAAACATAAGACAGTTTGAGCGTTCAGTCATGTTGCAAAGTCTTGATAATCATTGGCGAGAACATCTTTCTGCACTTGATCATTTACGTCAAGGTATTCATTTGCGTTCTTATGCACAAAAAAATCCTAAGCAAGAATATAAACGCGAGTCCTTCCAATTGTTCGAAGATTTGCTCAGCACTGTGAAACAAGAAGTGACCAAAGTGACGATGATGGTGCAAATTAAAACACAAGAAGATGTTGAAGCTGTTGAGCCACCCCAAGAAGTTGAGAACGTGCAATATCAACATGCAGGGTATGATGAAGTATTAACTGATAAGCCTGACGAGGATTCAGAAAGTTCCACGACAAATAAACCAATTACCCGTGAAGGTGAAAAAGTAGGGCGTAACGACCCTTGTCCATGTGGGTCAGGTAAAAAATATAAACAATGTCATGGCGCTTTATCGTAAACCTAGACACTTGAAGATTTTTTGTTGGTAGTTAAAAATGGTTTTGAAAGTTAAGCAATGTCTGAATTAGAAGTAGAAATACAATCCCCTTGTATAGGCGTATGTGTAGTTGATGATAGCAATGGTTTATGCCAAGGTTGTTTTCGTTCGCTAGAAGAAATTCAAGACTGGTGGGATTTAGATAATACTCAAAAGAAAACAGTTGTGGAAGAGGCCAGTAAGCGTGAGGCTGAAGTATTTGGAAATTAAAGCCAGTAAAACTAAAAAAATCAGCGCAAGCTGGTTTTTTTATTGAATCTAACTGTTTGCTAATACTTAAGGGGCTAAGTGAGTGATTTATAATTTCAGCCAAGCCATCAAACCAAAGAAAGTAAGTGTTGTTAAAAGCACTATGGTACTTAGGCCCTTATTGGTATGCTCTCCCAAATATTTGTGTTTGCTGTTTAAGGTCAGCAATACAATGGCTAGCATTGGTACGAATAATGCACCAATAACTGCATATATTTTTTGCACTTCTTTAAACCCTATAAAAAGCCCGAACATCGGAATGGTAGCAATCGCAATTAAATAAATTCGATAAGGTGCAGTTGTTGTGGTGATTTTGTACCTGACATCTGTTGATAATTGATTTGGAGGTTGTAAAAATAATCGCCAAATATCTGCAAATAAATAGGGTATAGCTTGCCAAACACCTAGTAGGCTACTGAAAATTGCACAGAATGCACCAATTAGAAAAAGCCACCGTCCAGTGAGACCTAAAGGTTCTTCTAGGCTATTTGCTAGGATGACTAACAAATCAGCACCTTGACCTTCTATTTTTATAGTACTACCAATAATGACCATGGCAATGCCAAATAGCACTGTCATTAAATAACCCGCTGTTAAATCAATACGACAAGTTTTAATCTCTTTTGGACCGGTACGACCTTCCTCTTTAATCCAATAGCCATAACATAGTATGGTTAATGAGCCGCCAACACCACCGATTAAAGCAATTGTCCAAGTGATACCTGCACCTTGCACATCAGGAATTGTAGGTATAAATAAACCTGATAATACAATGCTAGCACCAGGCCAAAGTAATAATGCCGTGACGATAACTGTTGTAAACATCAGGCCAATGCATACTAGCATTACTTTTTCGAATAGCTTGAATCCTCCAGTTGATACTAAGCCTAAACCGATCAAACTCGATAGCATGCCAAAAACAATCTTAGCATGCCGAGGGTCATCAAATATCGGGAGCATGGCGTGTAACGTAATGCCACTAGCACTCATTAAAGATGAAGCAACATAAAATGACCATAATAAGAAATATGGTAAGAATATATACCCGGCAAACCTTCCAAAATGCTTAGCTATGCCTTCAAGTAATGTAAATCCCGTGACTAATTGCCAACGTGCCAAACCCTCTGTGAGTGTAAATTTTAAAACCCCACCAACCACTACAGCCCACAATATGGCTAAGCCAAGCTGGCTACCCGTAAAACTAGCTGTCGCTAGATCACCAGCCCCAACGCCAGTCGCAGCTACTAAAATACCAGGTATTAATAACGCTAAAAAACGAGAAAAAGATGTTTTCTGCATAAGGCATGTTTTATTAACAAAAGTTGTCATAATAATGCTTTAGTTAAATAATAGGTTGGTTTTGACAATAATTGAACCATCATCAAATGGCATTACAACGTAAAATAATCCATATCGATATGGATGCATTTTTTGCATCAGTGGAACAGCGCGATCAGCCAGTATATAAAGGGAAACCACTTATTGTTGGTGGCCAACCGAATAGTCGTGGAGTCGTTGCTGCATGTAGCTATGAGGCACGTAAGTTTGGCATCCATTCTGCTATGCCGTGTTCACGAGCTTACCGTTTATGTCCTCAGGCCATATTTGTCCCACCAAGGTTCGAAGCCTATCGTGAAGTGTCAACTCAAATAAGAACTATATTTTGGCATTATGCCTCACAAGTAGAGCCGCTATCACTCGATGAAGCTTATTTGGATGTCACGTATACTGCTGACTTTGACGGTTCGGCTACACGCATTGCACAGGCTATTAAAGCTGAAATTCTAGAGCTCACAAACCTTAATGCATCTGCAGGTGTTTCTTATAATAAGTTTTTAGCAAAAATTGCCTCTGATATGGATAAGCCGAATGGCTTATATGTGATCAAACCGGAGCAAGGCTTAGCATTCGTGGCTGATTTAGCCATTGGCAAGTTTCATGGCATTGGTCCAGCTACAGAAACTAGAATGAAAAAGTTTGGGATTAAAACAGGCGCTGACTTACGCCAAAAGACACTTATTGAGTTGGTTGGAAATTTTGGTAAATCTGGACAATATTATTACAATATTGCTCGCGCCATTGATGAGCGACCCGTACGAAGCTTGCGCGTGCGTAAATCTCTAGGTAAGGAGACTACTTTTGCACGAGATATTCTATCGGTGGAAGAATTAACTAAAATACTCAATGATTTAGCAGAGCAAGTATTAAGCAGTCTAGCAGAACAAGAACTGCAGGCCAGAACTCTTACGGTGAAAGTAAAGTATGCTAACTTTCAACAAGTTACTAGAGCGTATACGACAGACTTCATATTAGATATGCCTTTATTAATTCAATTGATACCACAATTATTAAAACGAACAGAAGCAGGGGGGGAGCCGATTCGGTTAGTCGGGCTAAGTTTAAGTGGGTTGAAAAAAATACAGTTAGAAAAGCTGCAGCCACAGCTTGATTTAGTTTAATAAAAAATATTGTTTAAGAAAAGTACTTGTAAATTAAATGGTTGAATGACTACCAATAATAGCTTGCTGTTGTTTCAAATCTTTCAAAATACCATGTCCAAACTCAATAATTGTTTCAGGTTGGGAGTGTTGGGTCCGTTCAGCTAGTGATATAAGTGCTTGCTTACCAGCCATACCTTTTTTTATAGACTCTAGAAGTAAGTATGTCATGGGGTTAAGTTCTACAAAGTTAACTTCAAAGGCTAAGTTTCTAAACACGAGGAGATGGGTTTGTTCCAGTTGTTTAGGAGTGAACTGAGCGGATATTTTATGTACTGGGTAATCGTATTCCAGCAACATATGTGGTGCTAGAATTGGCACTTGATTCAGCAAATCGATGGGTTGATTAGCGCCTGTTTTATCTATTCCCATTTGGGACTGTAATGAACCAACAGCGAGCTCTACCCATTCGTAATGCGCTAATTGTTTAATGTATTCTGGTGTTTCGTTATCTGATTCTAAAAACTTAAGAAATTCTTCTGGAATTTTTCTAAATATTGGTGAACTGGCGGCATGCATTGCTACAAACCTTTTAATAATATTATTCCATTCCTTTTTGCCGAGTGTGGTTTGGCAAACTGGAAAGCAAACAGAAACTGATTCAAATATGTTGTTATAAACGCCATTACGATAAACGGCAATACGTTCTTCATTCACGTTATCAGGTTTTTTGTTATTTTTGGGGTCACGAATATGTGCAGTAAACACTTTTTGATATTGCTGAAAACCTAACATGTAAATGCTGAACTCAGGTTATTAGAAATGCTGGCGACAGTTCGTTTTTGCACATCTATAGCAGCAGACTGAATCTCTGCAATTTTATTCACTTCGTGAATTAATGTCGGTAGTGGCGGAATTTTACTATCACGCTCAAGTAATGTTGGGAACGTACCAAATAATCGATATGCTTCCTCTAGCAATGCCCATACTGGATCGATGACGTCGGCAGCATGAGTATCGATCAGTAAATCAGCTTTTTCTTGGTAGTGACCAGCTATATGGCTATACACAATGCGTTCAGCTGGTATGCCGTTTAAAAATACATAAGGGTCAAAACCAAAATTAATACTATTCACATAAATATTATTTATATCTAAGTGAAGCCAGCAATCTGCTTCAGATAACACAGCCTTTAGAAACGTGAGCTCATCCATGGTTGCAATAGGCGCTTTTAAATAAAATGAGGCGTTTTCTACTGCTATGCGCTGGCCTAAAGTATCTTGTGTTTGTTTAATTCGGTCGGCTACATAGTGCACGGCCTCTTCGGTAAATGGTATTGGCAATAAATCATATAAATAACCTGGCTTGCCATGATAAAAGTCGCTGCAATAGCTTAAATGCTCTGTGTAAAGTGGGATTTTATGTTCAGCAAGAAATTGTTTTACTTGCTCTAAGAATTTGGTATTGAGTGGGTCTGGCCCACCCAATGATAAGCATAAGCCATGGCAGACAATGGGGAAACGCTCAACAAACCATGCGAGTTCTTTCGCATATTTGCCACCAGCACCTATCCAGTTTTCAGGCGCTATTTCAATAAAACTAATATTACGAATTAAGTGATCAGGATTCTCTTGTTGAAAATGGCGTTGAATTTGAGGAATAAGCTCTCGCTTTAATCCTAAACCAACGCCATTAATGTCAGATAATGCAGACATGTCGTGTCACTAAATACTAAGAATTACTTAATGACCACATTTCCCATCTTTCATTTTTTTAGCTTTACCTTCGCCACATTTACCCTCGCCGCATTTACCATCTTTCATTTCTTTAGCTTTATCAGCGCCGCATTTGCCATCTTTCATTTCTTTCGCTTTATCAGCGCCGCATTTACCTTCGCCGCATTTGCCGTCAGCGCCTTTTTCTGCGTGGTGGTCTGCTACTTGATAGCCACTTGATAGTGATTTGATTGCAAATGGATTTTCAACTTCAGCAAAACTTGTTGCACTTACTGATAGTGCTAAAGCACCGCCTACTGCTAATGCGATTGATTTTTTAGTAACGTTCATAATATTTTCCTTTAATACAAGTTAAAAAAGTGGTTCAAGTTTACTGCACATTTATTTTGTTGATGAGTCTATTAATTCTGCAATACGTTTCTTACCGCTGGATGAGATTGTAATGCTTGTGTCATTTTCTACATTATCTTTCAATTGTTTTAGTATAACGTTCAAACTATTTAACTGTTGACCGAATCTTCTACAAGCTTTACATATTAATTGATGAAAACCTAATGCAAATCTTTCTTTTCTTGTCAGCTCACGATCTAGCGCTTGGGAAGCGAGCTGACTTGTTTCTTTACAATTTAACATTGTTATCAACTCCTTTCATCATTAGCTAACCAGTTAATTTCTAAACATTTTCTAATTCCCATACGGGCTCTATAAAGCATCACCCAAGCATTGGTCGTTGTAATACTTAATTCCTTACAAATTTCATCATTGTTTGTGTCTTCTACATCACGCAACATAAAAACAGCTGCAAGTTTTTTTGGTAATTTGTTTATGCAGTTTTGTAATATGCCTAAAAATTGTTTCTGCTCGAGCACATTGTCTGGCATGCTCCATTCCAAAGGTTTTTCTGACCAGTGCCCTGTTTTGTCAAAGAACTCATCCATGTTGGCATCAGTATCTGACATGAGTTCAGAGGCTGGCGTTTCACGAGCATTTTTACGCATTACATCAATAATTTTGTGTTTTAAAATACCCGTGAGCCATGTGCGAGGGGAAGATTGCTGAGCAAAGCTTTTGCTTTTAATAGCGGCAATAAAAGTTTCTTGCACGACATCTTCTGCTTGATGAGCGTCGCGCAAACGTGTTAATGCAAAACGATAAAGGTAGTCACCATGTTCATGTAACCAGTCATGTGCATTAGTCTTCATCTTGATCTTTATTTACTTTCTTCTTAAGTAGTTGTAGATAATACATTGGCTCTATTGCAGTTTTATTTTTCTGAGCATGCCAAACAGTCTCTGCTAAGCAATCTAGAACATCATGCTGCGCCTTATGTTCATCATGATATTTGTTTTTTAATTCTTGGTAAATAGCTTTAATGCCAATCGGTTGGTTTATACCAATTTGTTCCAATATTGACAAATGTAAACTCATATGTAAAAAAGGATTTGTATCGCCCGATTCTGGAAAATACTCTTGGTGTCTATATTTTTCTGGGTTATTTAACACATGATGATATTCACGATGCATGTGAATTACATTGATGCATATTTTTTCCATATCACTTAGTGTTTGTTGTTGATTAAATTTACCCCAGCTGTCAAAAAAGAAATCACGTACTTGGTCACGTGAGGGATTAAATAGTGCCATGGTTAATGTGTGTCCGAAAATAAAGCTAATACAACAGAGTATTGTAGAATTTCATTTTGACCAAGTATCGGTGCAATTTCACCATTACCATAAAATCCAATAATCGGTAAATTAGGATACAAGGCTTTTAGCAAAGCGAGATCTTGGTCACCGCTCTCGTAAAAATATGGGCCGCGTCCTAAACATGAAAATAATAATGCAAACTTTGGTTCAGTATTTAGCTGTTTTTGTAATTTAGTCGCTGTTTTTACAATATCTGTTTGTGCAGTATCAGTATCACGCACTGCCCAGCTTAACCAGTCACCTTCTTTCAATGCTGTTGTTAATGTAACAGAGTTGTTATTTTCATTGCACGAGATAATAGAACATACTTTATATTCATTCTGCTCGAGCTGACTAACTGTCTTTGCATGAATTGCCATCAGTCGATGATAAGGCAACTCTTCTTCAGATTGGTTATAGTTATGCCAAGTTTGGGTTATGTTTTCAAGTGCGCTATTATTGTTTATAGTACATAAATCATGTTCTTTAGTTTGGGTGATTTGTTGCGCTTTAGAAATTATTTTTAACCCATGTGAAGGTGCTATAGCAATTTTAGTATTGTCTACGACTACTTCACAATAGTCTTGTGTAGCACCCTTTGCATTTTTCCATACAGAAAAAGAGCCTTGGCCGGTCGCATCTCCTGATATACCACCAAACTTCAAACCTGATTGATTTAGCCATCGGCTGTCAATAGCATTAGGCGCGACTAATGTTAATGACAAGTCGTCTTTGTCAATAGTGTCTGAGTTGTTAGGCAGATTAAGCGTAATGCCTTCAAATACCATGGCAACCGCAGCAGGGCTATCAAGCACCCAGTCTTCGTCGGTGAAAATACCAATGGCTGAACAGCCGACGACTTGTGTGCAATTGGCTGCTTTGGCAGCTGCTTTAATTGCTGATTGCGGATCTGCTGCGAATTCTGAGGTGAGAAAGAGCAGTACTGAGGTAGGTGAACTTATACCGGCTTTTTTGATTGCATTATTGACAGCTTTAGCTGCAAGATCAGGTGTTGCAATACTAGCGCTTGCTATGCCTGACGCTACTTTACTCATGATTATATTTCGCCAGCCATTAAATGCGGTTTAGGAATGGCTTTATCTTTATATTCACATAAATCAACGATGCAACACTCACCGCATTTAGGGTTACGTGCTGTACACGTGTATCGCCCATGTAAAATAAGTAGGTGATGGGCGTCATTTAAAAATTCTTTTGGGATTGTTTTTAAGTATTTTCTTTCAACTTCAAGCACATTTTTTCCCATCGCTAGCTTTGTGCGGTTGCCTAGTCTAAATAAATGGGTATCAATAGCGATCGTTGGCTGTCCAAATGCAGTATTTAAGATAACATTTGCTGTTTTACGACCTACCCCAGATAAAGCTTCCAATGCTTCTCGCGTATCAGGCACTTTACTTTCATGGAGGTTAATTAGCATGTCACAGCAGGCAATTACATGTTTTGCTTTCGCATGATAAAGGCCAATGGTATTAATATACTGCTCTAAGCCTAGAATACCCAAATTAAAAATTGCTTCTGGCGTATTAGCTGCGGCAAACAACTTACGCGTGGCAATGTTCACACCTTTATCTGTTGCTTGCGCAGATAAAATAACTGCAATTAGTAGTTCAAATGTGCTGTGATGTTCGAGTTCCGTCGTCGGATCTGGGATCGCAATGCTTAAGCGTTTGAAAATTTCAAATCGTTTTTCAGCGTTCATTGTAAGTCTTTGCCGCGTCTAGTTTTAGAGTTAATCATTAAATATAATGAGTACAGTGTTAGTGTGCTGGTTTTAAAGCGGCTCCACTACTCATGCTAGTTTTAGCGCTAGTATTTTGTGCTTCTACCCAGTTAAAGGCGGCGATTAATAACGCTAAGCCTAAAAAAGCACCGGGCGGTAATGCTGCAAGTAAAAAGCCCTGGTAATCAGGCAACACTGTCAAAACATAGTTTTTGAAGTTTGGTCCGAGCGCTAAGTCTAGACCAGAAAACAAAGTACCTCTAGCTAATACTTCGCGCATTGCACCGAGTAAACCAAGCACTAATGTCAGACCGATTCCCATAATAAAACCATCCCAAATTGCAGGCGCAGGGGTGTTTTTTGCAGCGAAAGCATCAACACGGCCTAATACAATACAGTTCACCACAATCAATGGAATAAAAATACCTAATACTTTATGCAAGGGTGCTGCAAATGCATGAATGAGCAAGTCGATTACAGTCACTAATGCTGCAATAACTAAAATAAATACAGGCAAACGTATTTCATCAGGTACAAATTTTCTTACCGGTGAAACGGTGCCGTTAGATGCAGCCATGACTAAAGCTGTGGCTAGGCCTAAGCTAACCCCATTGACTACAGTTGTTGTTACTGCCAGTGTTGGGCATAAGCCCAAAAGCTGAACAACGCCAGGGTTTTGTTTCCATAACCCATTTTCGGTAATTTCTTTATACTGGCCCATTTTGTGTTGCCTCTTGTGTTTCTTTTTCAATAATTGGTGTTGCTACAAACAGTGCTTCTTTATTCATTTTGAAATATTGTAACGTTTTATATACAGCTTTTATGACTGCACGTGGTGTGATTGTTGCGCCAGCCATATAATCAAATTTACCGCCGTCTTTTTTTACTTGCCAGTAATTACTACTAGTTTTTTTGAGTGACTCATCATTGAAAAGTGTTATCCACTCAGTTTTGGCGATGTTAATATAATCACCCAAACCTGGCGTTTCTTTATGTGCTAGTACACGAACACCCGATATCGTACCATCATATTTAATGGCAATGAGCAGTTTGATTACACCACTATAGCCATCTGGGGCAATAGTTTCTAAAATAACCGCAGCTGGTCGATTGTTAATGCGCGCGCGGTAGACTGTTTTAGCACGTTTATTACCAAGTAATTCATTCGGCTCTACTTTAATACTGTCCTCTAGAATAGCATTGTCATACATATTTTCAGGCACGATTTGACGAAATAAGGCTTTTCTCGCAGCTTCTTCACTTGCTGCAATTGGTGCTTTAGTTAGGTAGTAGACGTAACTCATTAGCGTCGTAAAGGCAATGGTAAACAACACTAAAGTCAGTGCGGTTTTTGCAGTGTGTTTTAATATTGTTTCAGGCATGCTACTTTTGATGCCCAAATACCCGTGGTTGTGTATAGGTGTCGATTAAGGGCACACATATATTCATAAAAATAACCGCGAAAGCTACACCATCTGGATAGCCACCATAGACACGTATTAGATAAGTAATAATAGCAATACCTGCTGCAAAATATATTTTGCCTTTTTGTGTTGTAGGTCCGCTAACGGGGTCTGTAATGATAAAGAATGCTGCCAATAAACTTGCTCCGCTAAATAAGTGGAATGTTGGCGAAGCAAACTGTGTTGGGTCAACCAAGTAAAAAATACTAGCAAACACGGCTAAGCTACCTAAAAATGCTGTAGGCAAATGCCAAGTAATAATTTTTTGTTGCCATAAATAAAGGCCACCTAATAAATAACTGCCAGTAATGATCTCAGTACCTTTGCCACCAAAACTGCCGAAAATTGGAGCCGTTTTAATATCGATTAATGCTTGATTTAGCTTGAGTTGCGTTTTCAAATAGTCCAGCGGTGTCGCAGAAGTAATAGCATCTATTTCTACACCTCGAGGCAATAAACCATAAAAAATATACTGTAGTTGATCAGTAAAGCTTAATTTGACTTCTGCCAAACTTAACGCAGCTGGCCATTTCGTCATTAATACAGGGAATGAAACCAGCAATACAGCATAGCCAATCATTGCTGGGTTAAACGGATTGTAGCCAAGTCCACCATATAGCTGTTTGGCAATTGATATTGCAAAAAAAGTACCTACTACAATAAGCCACCAAGGAGTAAGCGGAGGAATAGATAGTGCCAATAACCAAGCGGTCACGATTGCGCTGTAATCCATCACGAATGGCTTAACAGGCCGTCTGCGTAATTTAAGCATTAGAACTTCAGTTGTGATAGCAGTTGCAGTCGCTAACGACATCGTAACTAAAATGCCACCACCAAATATATAAATGTAAGCCGCAATACCCGGAATCAACCCAAGTAACACTTTAAACATAATATTGCTGACAGAAGGGGCGTCTGATATATAAGGTGAAAAGTTCAAATATTGCCCCTTATAGTATTAACAGTTTGCATATTAATTTGCATCTTTTTTGGCCGTATTTGCGACAGATTTTTTTGCCTTAGCGCGAACGATAGTAGCTTGGGTTTCAGCTTTTACAGATGCATCTGAAACTGTTTTAACTAGAACAGTACTTTTAGCATTTTCTTCTGCATTTACAATTTGTTTTGCTTTGGCTCTACGCGCATCAATTTCTGCAATCTCGGCTTTTACTGTATGGCTAACTGGTTTAGCACTTTGTGCCGCTGTTGCCGCTTTTTGCACTTTTGCACGTTCTATCGCAGTAGCAATGGCTGCTTTCTTGTCAGTATGTTCTGTTGATAAGCTTGCATTACCTTTAGCTGGTGTTGCTTGAGCTGCTTTTTTTGCCGCCGCCGCTTTAACACCTTTGGCACGCTCGGCATGTTTTTTAGCCCGTTCTTCTTTTCCACGTTCAATTCGCGCTATTCTAAAGTCATTCCGTTCACGTGCAAGATCTGCTGCTTCTTGGGCTTTGTCAGAGGCAATAATTTCACTTTTTGCATAACGATAATATTGGACCAATGGAATATTGCTTGGACAAACATATGAGCAAGCACCACACTCAATACAATCAAATAGATTGTAATCGTTCGATTTTTCAAAATTATCCGATTTTGCAAACCAATATAGTTCTTGCGGTTGTAAGCTCACCGGACATGCGTCGGCGCAGCGAGCGCAACGAATACATGGCATTGCCGGGGGAGGGTCTTCAAATAACGAAGGCGAGACTGCAATAAAACAATTAGATGCTTTTGTCACTGGTACATCAAGGCTAGGTAGGTTGAAGCCCATCATTGGGCCGCCCATAATGTAATTTATAGTGTTTGCTTTTGCACCGCCAGCAGCTTTAATTAAGTGAGGTAATGGCGTACCAAACAATGCCTCGAAATTTTGAGGTGAAACAACATTTCCCGTGACTGAAACGATTCTGCTTATGGATGGTTCACCAAAAACAAAATATCGGTAAAGCGCCAATACTGTTGCGACATTAAATACCTGAATGCCCACTTCTGTAGAACGTTTATCAAATGGTACTTCACGTCCCAATACTAAATGTACCAAGCGTCTTGCATCGCCACTTGGGTAAAGGGTTGGTACTACTTTAATTTGTATGCCAGTACCATGAGCAGCTTTTTGCATCGTAGTAGTGGCAAATGGTTTATTGTCCTCAATACCAATAATGACTTGTTCAACCCCTAGCAAATGCTGCGTAATTTGAATGCCTTTAATAATTTGTTCACTACGTTCGCGCATTAGCATGTCATCGCAAGTGATGTAAGGTTCGCATTCTGCAGCATTGATGACTAGCGTATGAATTTCAGATCGACTATCTGATTGTAATTTGATGTGTGTTGGGAACGTTGCGCCACCTAAGCCAACAATGCCAGATAAGCGGATGCTATCGACTAAGGTTTTACGGTTAGTACTTTGCCAATCGAGCGGTGACAATGTTGTCCACTCATCTTTGCCATCTGGTGTAATAATCACACATTGGTCGGGTAGGCCGGAAGGGTGTGGAATCACGGCATCTTCGATAGCGCTAACTGTGCCAGACGTTGGTGCATGGATTGCAGCAGAAATAGTGCCTTCTGCTTCCGCAATTATTTGCCCTTTTAGTACATAGTCACCAATATTTATTTTTATTTTTGGAATATTGCCAATATGTTGGCGTAGCGGCAAAACTAATTTTTCTGGTAACGGCAACTTACCAATGGGTAATTTGGTGGACTGAGCTTTGCTTTGAGGCGGATGAACGCCTCCATGGAATTCGAAAATATCCTTGGAATCAGAGAATTTAGACTTAACTAAATTAGTAAAATTGATGATTGCACTCATTACAAATTAATAACTGGCTTAATTGGAATCGTTGGGTATTTCCATTTCCAGTTTTCAGGTGTTTCTGAAACTGGTTCCATTGTTATGCAATCAACAGGACATGGTGGTAAGCAAAGCTCGCAGCCAGTACACTCACTCGTAATAATCGTGTGCATGTGCTTTGATGCGCCTAAAATAGCATCTACCGGACAAGCCTGAATACATAGCGTGCAGCCGATGCAGGTTTCTTCATCAATAAATGCAACGGCTTTGGGCTTGGTTTCACCGTGTTCTGCATTTAACGGTTTATATTCCATACCCATTAAGTCTGCTAAGGCATGGACACCAGTCTCGCCACCAGGCGGACATTGGTTAATATCGGCTTCGCCCTGTGCAATGGCTGTAGCATAAGGTTTGCATCCTGGATAGCCACATTGACCGCATTGTGTTTGCGGCAAAATAGCGTCAATACGCGCAATAAGCGGGTCACCTTCGACCTTGAATTTAAGCGCGGCATAGCCTAGTGCTGCACCGAGTAGCAGGCCTAATCCAATCATGATATAAATTGCAGTTAACATAGTGTAGTATTTTTGATATTTAGCTTTAGTATTTATCTAGCCCAGCAAACCCCATGAATGCCAAGCTCATTAGTGCTGCAGTTACCATAGCGATAGCTGAGCCTTGGAAAACTTTTGGCACATCGGCGGCTTCTAAACGCTCACGAAGAGAAGAGAATAAAATAAGTACTAAAGAAAACCCTACTGCACCACCAAAACCAACAACACCTGATTCAACAAAACCGCTACCTTTTTGTGCGTTAAGCAGTGGGATACCTAATACGGCACAGTTGGTGGTGATTAAGGGCAAAAATATGCCTAACATTTGATACCAAAGTGGAAAACTTTTTTCCATCAGCATTTGGGTGAATTGCACAACGCTGGCAATCACCACAATAAATGAAAGTGTACGCAAATACTCAAGGTTAAAAGCTTCTAGTAAGTAATGATTGATTACCCAGCTCGTCATGGATCCCACTGTGAGTACAAATGCAGTTGCTGCAGCCATACCAATCGAAGCTTCTAGTTTCTTAGAAACTCCCATAAACGGGCATAAGCCTAATATTTTAACTAGCACAATGTTATTAACCAACACGGTGCCAATTAAAATAATAAAAAAGTTTTGAGACATTGATATCTGATCTATGTGTAAAAAGTTAATTCAATTAGCTAATTATAGCTTGTTTGGTATGCAAATAACTGCGCAAATTCACGTGATAAAGCCTAAATGTAAAGCTTGGTTACCTGTTTGTGCGAAGATTGTCTGAGAGTGAGAATATAAACAAAGTTGCATATAAAGACAAAGAATATGTAATTATAATTTAATCGCTATTGCTTATAAACGGATTATTTTGTTTAGTTTCTTACACCTTTTCGTAATAATCAAATAGTTTAAGTTAAAATAGCGAATGTTTTCATCTAGTAGGTTTTAATATGTTAGAAGGTAGTATGGTTGCCATTGTTACTCCAATGTTTGACGATGGTCGTTTGGATTTAGATGCATTGCGTGGACTCATTGATTTCCATGTCAACGCTGGTACAGATGCTATCGTTATTGTTGGCACATCAGGTGAGTCGCCCACTGTCGATGTTGAAGAACATTGCTTGTTAATTCAAACGGCAGCCGCACATGTGAATGGCAGGCTGCCAGTAATCGCTGGCACTGGTGCCAATTCGACAAGGGAAGCGATAGAATTAACGAAACAAGCAAAAGCATTTGGCGCAGATGCTTGCTTATTAGTAGCACCTTATTACAATAAACCAACGCAAGAAGGTTTATATCAGCACTTTGCAGCGATTGCGGCTGCGGTAGATATTCCACAGATTTTATATAATGTACCAGGTCGGACAGCTTGCGACATATCCAACGAGACAGCCTTACGACTTGCGGCCACTAAGAATATTGTTGGCATTAAAGATGCAACAGGTTCAATTGAACGCGGCACAGATTTGTTATTACGCGCGCCAAAAGATTTCGCTATTTACAGTGGCGATGATGCAACAGGTATGCCGCTAATGTTATTAGGTGGTCATGGCGTGATCTCTGTGACCGCAAATGTAGCGCCAAAACTAATGCGTAAAATGTGCGATGCGGCTATGACGGGGAATGTGGAAGTTGCACGTGAAATTAACGCAAAATTATTTGGGTTACATCAACAATTATTTGTTGAAGCGAACCCGATTCCGGTGAAATGGGTATTGCAACAAATGGGGTTGATTCAGCCAGGCATTCGCTTGCCTTTAATTAATTGCTCTGAGCAATATCACAGTGGGTTGCGTGCAGCGATGAGTGCTGCAGATATTACTTAAAAATAATAAAAATTAAATATGGCAGAGTTATGAAACAAAACGATTCGAACAATATATTAGGTAGTCAGATGTTAAATTGTAAACACATGAATTTAAACAAAGTAGCCATCATTAGCTTGGTAGCGCTAACACTAAGCGCTTGCGGGTTTAGTATTCCTTTCATGGGTGAAAGCGAGCCAGATTATAAATCAGCAGGACGTGCACGACCGTTAGAAGTGCCACCTGATCTAACAGGACTAAACTCTAGTGATGCTTATGATGTGCCAGGTGGTAGCACTAGCTTTTCTACTTATAGTGAAGCGCAAGATGGCCAAGAGTCAGATGTTGAACAAGTACTTAGAACCCCTGATGGTGTGCGTATGGAAAAAGCAGGGACACAGCGTTGGTTAGTGGTTGATGCGCCGGCTGAAAAAGTCTGGCCAGTGATTCGTGAGTTCTGGCTCGATCAAGGATTTGCTGTTCGTAAAGAAGATGCAGATGTCGGCGTGATGGAAACTGAATGGATTCAGTCAGACAAACTTCAACCATCTGAAGGCGATAAGAATGTTGGGGAGAAATTTGATGCTTGGTTAGACCGTTTGTCAGGTTTGGCGGATAGACGTAAATTTCGTACACGTTTAGAACGTGGCGAGAATGTAGAAATGACAGAAGTGTATATGACCCACCGTACGGTGGCTGGCACCCCAGATGACGGTAAAAACGTAGTGCAAACTCAGTTAGGTGCAATTGACATTGGTTATCGCCAAGATCAAACAGATAAAACGATTAAGTTAGATAATTTTGAGCTTGATTTAGATGCTGAGTTATTACGTAGGTTAATGGTAAAGCTTGGCGTTTCGCAAGAACGTGCAGAACAAATTGCTGCCAATCCACAGAGAGAAGTGCGCGCAGAAGTAGTCAAAGAGGCTGACAGCAGTGTCACTTTAAAGCTAAGGGATAGCTATGATAGAGGCTGGCGTCGTGTTGGTTTAGCGCTCGATCGCGTAGGATTTGTGGTTGAAGATAAAGACCGTTCAAATGGTTTATTTTTTGTTCGGTATTCTGATGTGGATATTGATAGCGGACCGAAAGAGAAAAAAGGCTTATGGGATACATTGGCTTTTTGGCAAGATGATGAAGAAGAGATTGAAAATAAGTCATTAGCTAAAGAAGAGGATACAGTTGTTGATAAGTTGCAGTTCTGGAAAGGTACAGACCCAACAACTGATCCATCAAAAAAATACCGTATTAAAGTCGCTGAAACTGAAGAAGGCTGTCAGGTAAATGTCGTTGATGACGACAATAACCCTAACCGAACGACAACAGCCAATAAAATCATTTCTTTGTTATATAACCAACTGAGATAATTGATTTAGTCTATGCGCTTTGCATCTTTAGGTAGCGGTAGCGCAGGTAACTGCATGGTGATAGAGCAAGCGTCAACGCGCTTACTATTGGATTGTGGTTTTGGCGGGAACGAAATTATTAAACGCTTGCAAACACTTGCGCTTGCACCAGAACAAATTTCAGGTATCTTAATCACTCACGAGCATGACGACCACGCCAAAGGTGCATTTAAGTTTGCTGCTAAGTTTAATATACCTATTTGGTTGTCACATGGTACGAAAAAAATGACTGAACGCTATTGGCCCAAAAAAGGCAATTTTAAGCTTAATGTGGTCGATAGCCATACTGAATTTGATATTCAAGATATTCAAATTACCCCATTTCCAGTGCCACATGATGCAAGAGAGCCAACCCAATTTACATTTACCGATGGTGCAGTTAAGTTGGGTGTGCTAACAGATGTCGGCTATTCCACACCGCATATTGAGCAGAACTTAACTAGGTGTGATGGGTTGGTGCTGGAGTGTAACTATGATATTGGCATGCTAGAAAAAGGACCTTATGCTTACGCATTAAAAAAACGAGTCGGTGGGAGATTAGGCCATTTAGATAATGATAGTTCGGCGAACTTGTTGAGCAGGCTAGATAATAGCAAGTTAAAACACATTGTGGCTGCTCATTTAAGTGCAAAAAATAACACAGAATATTTAGCAAAAACAGCCCTTAGTCGAGTATTAAATTGTCAACAAGACTGGGTGGGTATTGCCGCTCAAAAAACAGGTTTTGATTGGCGAGTACTTTAAACCTAAATGCTGCGAATAAATAGTCATTAGATGTATATAAACAAGTATTTAAATAGCGCCAATTTAAAAGCCGACTAATGAGTCGGCTTTTTTATACACTTGAATGACAAGTAAATTTATTCAGAAGCAGTTGACCCGCCTGTCATTTCGGAGGCGGCTTTAGTTAAGTCATTCGTCGCTGGTGATTTATCTCCAACGATTTCAATATCAGATATTTTTTCAGCAGTTTTCTCAATGGCGCTAGGTGTCTCTTCAGCAGCCATTGGTGTTTCGCTAGCCACCTCTTTTTTTGGCTTTTCGCTACATGAGGTTAAAGCCAATGCAAATAAAGCGGTAAATAGAATGGAGCGTATCATCGTGTATTCCTTAAATTGAAAATTTTTGAAAAATATGTTGATCAAGGTTGCATTCTTCAATATCAACAGATTGTTAATGGTTGTTATTTTAATATTTTTATCAGTTTTTTTGAATGCATTTAATCTACTTTTACAGTTAGTCTAGCATTGTTTTGTATTGATGATTGTTGAAGTCCTAATATTTTCCGACTGATTTCATCATTGGTTTGCATTGTACTGCTAATATCCACCCAGCTACCTAGCGCCACTCTAATGGTGGTGCTTAGTTGTTCAAAATCAACTATAACTTGACCATTAAGTTTTGAAATACGAGATGTTATTTCTAATTCAACCTGATTGCCTACGGAGCGAGGCCTTACTGCAAAACCAGTACTTACTTCACGCCAATCAGGCAACTGTTGCACATTCACATAACGCTGCGTCACGCTAATCCATTCTTGAGTCAAAGACACAATTTTTCCAACACGAATAAATGCACGCTCGCCATCTAATACATTAATAAATTGATCACTATTTCTAATTGTTTGGCTTGAATTTCGCTCTATATCCATACGTCCGCTGCTGGCTGGTGCGTTACGTCGATTACTTATATTAGTGTTGCCAATTCTTACGTTACCACTGATTTCTGCGCGCGCTTGTTGCTGCTCACTAATGTTATTACTACGCACCGTTATTTTTCGACTCTCACGTGCCTTATCTAACGCAGCAACCACTTTTTCTATCTCTTGCATACGTAAAGAGCTAGTACGAATGATTAATTGGTTATTTAAACCAGTTGCAGTGCCATTAACGCCTACCATAGGAGACACAATAGGTAATAAATCATTCGCGAAACGGTGTTGCAAGGTGAATATTTTCAATGCGGTTTCTGCGGTGGTGATAGTACTAAACATCAATAAAAAAGTGAGAATAAGCTTTTTAATCATTGTTTTTTAGCATAAGTGCTCTCCGCTTGAGTTTAGTTTAATTGTCATAAGCCTAGTTTAGTCGCACTTATTTCAATACTAACCTCTTGCATAATTTCCTCAAATCGCTTGTTTAAACTTGCTGTTGTTTCTATGTCATTTAGCATATATTTAAAGCGCGCTTGGTCTATGTGAAAACGTCTTAGGTAATGCCTATCGTCTACTAATACAAAGCAATCTTTTGCTACTTTTGCTATTTTATTCGTTACATAAACCGATATTTTATGGTCATAAATACTTAATAAACTGAACAAACGTGGACACTCGTTTGTGAAGAACTCAGAATTTTGTAAAACAATCGTTAACTCACTTAAGGCATTGTTATTTAAAAAATCATAAATTAAATTAAACCGTTGCACACTTATATAACCGCCATGCGTTAAATCTGGGTCAAAAATTAGCAATTTAGTATTCGCTTTGGCAATTACAAGATCAAGTGCTTTGTCATAATTGCGTTCACCAACAATTATCGTGTTTTTAATCAATTCATTTCCTTTCATCATAGGCCTCTCACATCAATGTTGTAGCAATTAACTAACATTATTCTATGTACATATAGCCTGCAATATAATACGTCAATAAACACTTAGCTAAGTTATGCCGTAACTTATCACTGAGTGTTGTCGTGTCAAGCTGACGGTGATTCGCAAAATATTGCATAATGGTAAATAAACTTTCAGTCACCTGCAATTGTTCCCCGTTAATATAAAAACTATTTTCAAAAAAAAGCATTTGCGACTTTAAATTGAGCTGTAAAGTGTGTTCGGCTAGAAGTTTGCTGAATGCTATTGGGCTAATCTTGATTGTTGGTTCAAAAAAGACTTCATTATTAGGCTCTGTCATATAGCGGCCGAAAAAGTCAGCGGTAATGTCTTTATTCCATGATAGTTTTCTCAGTATCTCATCTACTTTATTTAACATCGATAGGCTAATTTCTGCGGGGTTATCTTGCAAAGTTAAATCAGGGTCAGCATATAAGTCATCTGCTTGCAGATGATCTTGCAAATAGTCTAAAAATGCTTGTCTGAGCTCCTGCATCTTAGGTGCTCTAAAACCAATTGAATAGGTCATGCAGTTGTCATCTAAGGCGATCCCATTATGTGCAATATGCGGTGGCAAATACAACATGTCACCAGCTTCTAATATGTAAGTATGCTCAGCATTAAAGTTATTTAATATTTTAATAGGTGTATCTTCCACTAAACTTAAATCGGTTTGATCGCTAGTTTGCCATTGGCGTTTCCCTTTGCCTTGCAACAAAAATACATCATATGAATCCATATGTGGGCCTACACCACCTCCTTTAGGTGCGTAGCTAATCATCAAATCATCCAGTCTTACATGTGGAATGAAGTTAAATTGTTTTAGTAGACTATGCGCTTCCGGTAAGTGATGATTAATTTTTTGCACTAAAAGCGTCCAATCTTTTTTTGCTAGGCTGGTAAAGTCATCACCATTAAATGGACCTTCTTTCACTAGCCATTGCTTCTTTTTATATTGAATAATGCGCGCTTGTATATCTTCTTCGCAGGCTAAGCCAGCGAGTTCATTCGGTGTTAAAAAGCTTTTAAAGTCTGGAATTGCTTGTTTGATAAGCAATGGTTTTTTTTGCCAATACTCTTTTAAGAATTCTGTTGGGGTTAGCTGATTAAGTAATGCGATTGGACGATTCATATCACTATTCTAATCGTGTTTTATGGCAATGAAAATATTTGATCAAGTTTTAGTGATGATTTGGCAGAGGCTGGGTTGGTGTAGTATTTAAATTGAGGAATGACAAAAGTCGCCCTGTTTTTGGTGAGCCGTGCTTAATAGGCATTTAGTGCCTATAATTTGAATATATTCATTAAGGATAATAAAGAATGTATTTGAGAATTCTATGTGTGCTAATAATGTTATTGCCTTTGTTTGCGCTTGCTGGCACCGAGACTAAGTCTAGTGCTTGGTTAATGTCTCTGAGTCGGTTTGAATTTTCTAAAGATTTTCGTGGTTTTCTAGATGTTCAGCCACGCTTTGCCATTGATGATATTTCTGGCGGAAATGACGGTAAGGTCGATACTGTGCTGTTCCGAGGAGCGCTAGGTTATCAACTCACACCGAACATCGGTTTGTATCAGGGGTATGCTTATATTCCAACGTATAATCCGCGGCGTATTGAGCATCGATCTTTTCAAGAGTTATTAGCCAAACAACCTTTTAATAATGGTTCGGCACTATTGCACAGAGTGCGATTTGAGCAACGGTTCATTGATAAAGTGGATGATGCTGCATATCGATTACGGTACTTTATTCGTTTTACCTATCCCCTAAAAAATATACATCAAAAGTTATCATTAGCAATGAATGAAGAAGTATTTGTTAATTTGAATGATGCTAGTGATGGCCTACAATCTGGTTTTAATCAAAACCGTTTATTTTTAGGGGTGAATTATCGTGTTAATAACGGTTTGGCATTTGATTTAGGCTATCAAAATCAGTTTGTGAATAGAACAAACGCTTCAGATAATGTAATGAATCATATTCTATTTCTGGGTGTGTTAACTAATTTCTCTTTTTTAGGGCATTAAACTCGATAGTTTCGTGTTTTTATCACGAGCAGCTTAATCTTCTGTGAATGACAAAATTACCTTAAATTAGTGTTCTAACTCATTGTTTTTCATTATTTACACAACAAATATTTAACTTTTGTTAAATTATATTAATTATATTTTTCCATGATAAAAATTCTGATATATTGCGCGTAATCATTAATTTTGCCGTTTCATTTGTAGTTATTAATTTAAAGGAAAGAAGTGGGGAATTCTTCAATAAAGTTGCCATTTTTATTGGCAATTATCATCTCAGCAATTGTATATTCAGCGTTCACGGACCATCGTTTATTTGAGCAAAAAAGTAATGTTATTCAACAAAGTGATAAAGCAGTTTTAACTATTCACAAAAAGGCGCAAACAGAGCTTCTAAATTTACTTAAAGGAATTGACCTCTAAAAATTAGAACGGTAAAAACACCGCAGTGGCTAAGTTTTGCATTACGCGAGAAATTAGCCGCTGAGACTTCTCTGCTAAAGTAATCGCATACAGGTCGGTTCGGCCAATTATTTTCCCAAATTCACGTTCAAAACTTAAGTTATGTCCTGAGTTGCTGATTTCATTGGTGAGTAAATACAAGTTCCCATGCTCATCTTTGCTATTAGATAGTTTCCAGGCGGCAATTTCAACATTACGTGCCACATTATAAAGCCGTTGGGGATCTAGATTATCGGTAATAAAAAACTCTTTTTTATTACCGTGTGCTTTATTCAACATGGTTTTTAATCCAACAATAAATGGTAAGACACGATCATTAGAGTATTGCTTATCAAATGCTAAAAAAATAGCTTCTGTATCTTGTTTGTTATTAATTGCATCAAATTGCCAATGATGGCGCAATTCACCATCAAAAACCCAATCTACCATTTTTCTAGCAGGGCCTGAGGTGCTTTTTGCAAGTTCTCTAGGATTGCGCTTATATAACTTAAGCATAAGAGTACGTAAGCTTTGTGTGTTTTGTGCCAGCTCAACATCAGCCATTCGATCGAAATCACCCTTGCCTAGTTGGCTTATATTATGGCTATCGCTTCGTTCGGGTACGGACTTATTATTAAAGGGCTCAATAACCACGCAGGCATATAGCAAGCTGCTAAGCAGTATAATGCTAATGATTTTTATCATTACTTTTTGAGGCAGTGATCTGTTTGCTAGGCTTCTGTGTTTTGGTGTTTTTCTTTGGAATATTTTTGGCAAAAGGTTTATCTGGTTGTTTATCTATTATTTCTTTTCTTACGACCCGCGATGATGGGATGAGAATGCTAAAAGTACTACCAATGCCTATGTCGCTAACGATTTCTAACTTAGCTTTATGGTGTTGCACAATGTGCTTCACAATGGCTAACCCTAGGCCTGTGCCACCGGTATTTCTGCTGCGGCCATGATCTACGCGATAAAAGCGTTCGGTTAGTCTATCTATATGATGTTGCTCAATACCTATGCCTGTATCAAGCACGCTAAATACGGCCTCACCTTTGTATGCTTGCCAGTCAATGGATACATTGCCACCTTCCGGCGTGTAGCGAATAGCGTTAGTCACTAAATTTGTAAATGCACTAAGTAATTCGTCTTGATTGCCAGTAATGTTCAGATTTTTTTCGGCGGTCAAATGTATTTTATGTTTGCCGTTGCTTAGTGCATTTGCATTATTCAGCATCATTTTAAGCAATGCTGGCATTTTAATTACCTTATTTTTTGGTGGTTCCGTATTACTTTCTATGCGCGAGAGCGTGAGAAGGTCTTCAACAATAAGACGCATGCGACTAGTTTGATCCATCATGATATCGAAATACCGTTGAATGCTTTCTGGCACACTGCCTTTTGTATCAGACAGTGTTTCTAAGAAGCCACCTACCACGGTGAGTGGTGTGCGTAACTCATGCGATACATTAGCAATAAAGTCGCGTCGCATGATGTCATTTTTTTCACTGGCAGTAATATCTCTGCTAATTAATAGCTTTTGATCAATACCAAAAGGAATCAGTTGAATTTGTAATGTCATTTCAGCATGACGTAAAGATTTTAGTTGGATAGTTTCTGAGTGATTTGTTTGGTGCAAATATTCGATAAATAACGCATAACGAATAAAGTTATGTACCGGCTGATTAATGTCTTTGCTTAAATCCAAACCAAACTGCATTTCTGCTGGCGGGTTACACCAATTAATTTCATTACGTTGATTAAGTACAACAATGCCGTCAGGTAAAGTATTCATTGTGTGTCTGAAGTTATCTAACGTGTCAGTGAGTTCTTTTTCTATGTAGGCATGCTCACGCTTAATTTGATAAATTGCTAAGAATATTTCTTCCCAATGATTATTTCCTTCAGGCAGGGTGTCAATGGTTGGGTTGGCTAGCCAAGTTTGCAGTCTATAAGCCCAATAAGTTTGTGCGATTAAATAGACCAAAATAACGGCAATGGCGAATGTCAGTGCAATTGTAAGACTAATAGCTAAAGCAATCACGCCACAGAATATTGTGAGTGATATTCCTAACCAAAGCAATTTCAACCGAATGTCTTGCACATTTTTTTACCGCATATCAGGTGCAGATATTATAGGGGTTTTGAAAGGGCTGAACGTAATTTTATTCAAATATAATAGAATAAAATATTGAATCAATCTTTATTGTACGTCAGTAATATTACTGTGCAGAAAAACGATAGCCAGAACCTCTGACGGTTTGGATAAGTTCTTCGTGGCCGCTTTCTGTCAGTGAATTACGTAAACGGCGAATGTGTACATCAACCGTTCTATCTTCAACAAATACACGGTCACCCCACACTTTATCTAACAATTGACTACGAGAATGTACCCGTTCTGCATTGCTCATAAAGAAATGCAAGAGTCTGAACTCAGTAGGACCTAAGACAACATGAACACCATTGCCTGTTACACGGTGCGTGGAAGGGTCAAGCAGTAAACCTTGGACTTGAATCGGGTCGTCAGTCATCTCTGGCGCACGGCGGCGTAATACAGCTTTAATGCGCGCATTTAATTCACGAGGGCTAAACGGCTTAGTAATATAATCATCTGCACCCAGCTCTAATCCACGCACCTTGTCGGCTTCGTCACTTCGTGCGGTCAGCATAATAATAGGAATGGATTTAGTCAGTGGGTCTGATTTTAGTTTTCGGGCATAATCAATCCCACTCATCCCTGGCAGCATCCAGTCTAATAAGATTAAATCTGGAATTGTAGTCCGTAAAAGCTCTTCTGCTAATTCAACGCTAATCGCGCGAATGGGGGTATGGCCTGCTTGAATAATATTGAGTGCAAGTAGCTCTTGAATTGCAGGCTCATCTTCAATAATCAAAATGTTTGCTGGCATTGCTATCCTAAATAAAATCAACGATGACAGAATTATTATGTGACATTGTTATGTCAATTTTATGACAAAACATAAAGTTTTATTATTGCTCTCTTTGTTAAGATAATTGCCATTTTTCTCAGTTTGTAACATGATGTAACTTAATTTTTTCGTCTAATTAAAATAAATTGAATCAAGGAGCGAATCTGGATGGCAAGTTTTTTAGCAAAAGAGAACACTATAGCAGGTGAGAGTTTTAATCGGTGGTTAGTGCCACCGGCAGCACTTGCAGTTCATTTGTCGATTGGTATGGCATACGGATTTAGTGTTTTTTGGAAACCGCTTGGCAATGCAGTAATGGATACCAATGGACAACCTGTAGCGGCTTGTGCAGCAGGTGCGACCTCATTTGGCGATAAGTTAGTGGGTACAGCTAAAGCACTTTTTGCAACAGATTGTAATTGGACGCAATTTGATTTGGGTTGGATGTACACCTTGTTTTTTGTGTTGTTAGGTTTGTCAGCAGCCCTTTTTGGTGGCTGGCTAGAACGTGAAGGCCCACGTAAAGCCGGAGTGGCTGCTGCTATATTATGGGGCGGTGGTTTATTAATTTCTGCATATGGTATTTATGTGCATCAGCTTTGGCTGCTATGGTTAGGTAGCGGTGTGATTGGCGGCATTGGTTTAGGTTTAGGCTATATTTCTCCAGTTTCTACCTTAATAAAATGGTTTCCAGATCGCCGAGGCATGGCAACAGGGATGGCAATTATGGGTTTCGGCGGTGGGGCAATGATTGGTTCACCAATTGCAACTAAGCTCATGGCATCTTTTGCAACGTCCACAAGTGTTGGTGTATGGCAAACATTTGTTGTGCTCGGATTGATTTATATTGTTTTTATGTTGGCAGGCTCATTGGGTTATCGTATCCCAGCGACAGGATGGAAACCGGCTAATTGGACCCCCGCTGAAACAAAGAAAAATACAATGATTGCCACACGCCACGTACATTTAGATAAAGCACATAAAACACCGCAGTTTTGGTTGATTTGGATAGTATTGTGTATGAACGTTTCTGCTTGCATTGGTATTCTCGGTGCAGCTTCGCCCATGTTGCAAGAAACATTTGCAGGTGCGCTAGTCGGTCAGCCAGGTATGGGTTTTGCAGATCTTAAAAATAATCCTGATTTAATTAAAGCGGCTGCGGCTGTTGGTGCAGGTTTTGTTGGTTTGATTTCAGTATTTAATATTTTTGGGCGAATCGGTTGGGCTAGTTCTTCAGATAAATTAGGTCGAAAACGCACGTATTATATTTTCTTTGTTTTAGGCGCGATTTTATATTGCACTGCCACTTATGCGGCTGAGCAAAAATCACTCGCTTTATTTGTTGCATGCTTCTGTATTGTTTCCTCAATGTATGGTGGCGGTTTTGCGACTATTCCTGCTTACTTGGCTGATATGTTTGGCACCCAGTTTGTGGGTGCAATACACGGACGCTTGTTAACCGCATGGTCAACTGCAGGTATTATCGGTCCTGTGGTAGTGAATTATTTGCACGATACTAGGCTAGAAGCTAATGTACCTTTTAATGAGATTTATGCACCAATTTATCTTATTTTGGCAGGCATGCTAGTCATAGGCTTTATTGCAAACTTGTTAATTAAGCCAGTGGCTGAACAATATTATATGAGTGATGCTGAACTGGAGGAAGTGCGCAGCGTTGGTCATGAAAAGGCGGCTAAAGTTACAACAAACTCAACAGCTCATAACAATGGGCGGTCTGTAATGGTTTTGTTTGCCTGGGCAGCGGTTATTATTCCAATTACTTTTGGTATTTGGAGTACAGCACAAAAAGCATGGGCATTTTTCAGTTAGACCTTATTTGAGGTTGGATTAAGTATTACAAATTACATACATCAAAAATAGCGTAAAATAAGCGCTTTTTTAAGCGAGAGAATGTTTTGGAAAAAATACCCATTAATTTAGATGGAACAAGCAAGAGGATAGGGATTGTGCTTTCTCGCTTTAATAGCAATATCGGTGAAGAATTGTTAAAAGCTTGCACAACCGAATTAGTTAATTTAGGTGTGCAGGCAGAAGATATCACTGTTGCCACAGTGCCGGGGGCGTTAGAGTCGCCGCTTATTCTGCAACACATGGCGCAAAGTAAAAGGTTTGATGCTTTAGTTGCTTTAGGTGCGATTGTACGTGGCGAAACTTATCATTTCGAAGTGGTTTCAAACGAGTCTGCGCGTGGTGTATCAGATGTGCAACTTAATACTGGTGTGCCAGTGGCAAATGCTATTTTAACGACAGAGTCAAACAAGCAAGCTATGTCACGTGTCGCTATTAAAGGTAAAGAGGCAGCACAAGTAGCTATTGAAATTGCAAACTTGGTGCAAGAGTTATGACCACTTCACAAAATGGGCAAAACGAACCAAAGGCGAAGAAAAGGCCAAATCGAAGTCGTAACCGTCGCAAATCAAGAGAGATTGTCTTAAAAGCGGTTTATCGCGGCATGATCAATAATGGTGATTTGAAGCAAGTGTTTCTAGATATGAAAGACGACCCAGATTACGTAAAAGCAGATGAAGCTTATTTCAAAAGTTTGTTGCAAGGTGTGTCAGATAATATTGAGCAACTGGATGAGAGTATTAGCGGCATTATCGATAGAAAACTAAGTGAATTAAGCCCAGTAGAGCATGCAATTTTACGAATTTCATCTTATGAATTATTATTTGATCAAACAATTCCATATCGTGTCATTATTAATGAAGGCGTGGAGCTGGCAAAGATTTATGGCGGTGCTGATGGTCATAAATATATCAATGGTGTGCTAGATAAGTTGGCTACAACAGCAAGGCCACAAGAGTTTAGAAAATAATATTCAAGTTTGTTAAATAGTATTTCAAAGCAGGGATGTGATGGGTATAACTAGTGCCATTCAGGTAGCTAGGCTTACCGATGTGGGTAAAGTTCGAGCGCGCAATGAAGATGCAGTGGCTAGCGACCTTCGCATTGGACTCATTATGCTCGCTGACGGTATGGGCGGTTACAAGTCAGGTGAAGTGGCGAGTGATATTGCATTGTTAACAGTGGCAGCAGAGTTATCAGAGTCTTTGCAGCATCAAGAGGCAATAGCAAAACGGTATAAATTACAGAATAAAGTTGAATGCTTAGAAAGTGCTGTAGGTAAGGCGAATCATTATATTTTTGACATCTCGCAAAAGATTGAAGATTGCGAAGGGATGGGTACAACCTTAGTCACTGGACTTTTTACCAATAATAAAATCGTTGTGGGCCATGTTGGCGATTCGCGCATGTATCGTTTAAGAGGTAAGCAACTTACTCGCTTAACCAAAGATCATTCCTTCCTACAAGAACAAATCAATGCAGGCGAGATCACTGAAAAAGAGGCAAAACAGTCAAATAGCAGTCATTTAGTGACGCGTGCATTAGGAACGGATAATAAGGTAGACTTGGAAGTTAACGTGTTTAATACATTGGTAGGCGACCTTTATATGCTTTGTTCTGATGGCCTGACTGATTTGGTAGCCGATGAAGAAATACGCGTAATACTGTTGGAGCAAGAAAGTGATATTGATCTGGCTGCAAAAAGTTTGATTAACTTTGCAAATAAACAAGGCGGAAGAGACAATGTTTCTATTGTCATTGCACGTGTAAAAACAACTTTCCTTGAGTGAGTTAATAAAGAAAAAATCTCAAGTTTTATTAATTAGTAGGCGTGGCGTTAAGGGGAATCATGGCGAAGCTTATTTTTTTACTAGACGGTAATGTGCTAAATGAATTTGTTTTGAGTAAAGAGAGAATGACAATAGGTCGTAGATCTTCAAATGATATTCATATTGATAATCTTGCTATTAGCGGTCAACATGCTGAGCTTATCACTGTGGGTGAAGGCTCTACCTTAGTGGATTTAAACAGCACGAATGGTACTCTGGTCAATGATACACCTATTAAAAAACAGTTGCTGCAAGCTAATGATGTGGTTAGGCTAGGAAAGTATGAGCTCAAATATATCAACCTGCCAGAAGTAAATAAGCCTGAAGATAGTGGGTTTGCAGATACGATGATGATTAACCCAAATGAAGTTAATGCAGAAGCAGAAGGCATTGTACAAAAGCAAGCTGATCTAAAAAGATCTCCTACCCCAATTCAAACAGAAGAAGATGTCCCGGCAGAAAATCCTCCTGCAGCTCCTGAGTTTGATGCTGAAAATTCTGACGAAAAACTATTAGTTGAAGAAAGGGTGGTAGCAAAGCCGTTCATTGAAAAGTCTATAAAGCCGACAGAAAATATACCGAGATTAGAGGTTATAGATGGAGAGGGCGTAGGCAATCAAATATTGTTAAATAGAGCGATGGTCAAAGTTGGCACCCAGTGCCAGCAGCTGGCTGTGATTACCAAGAGAGAGGGTAATTATTTTATTTCACACGTGTCAGGTGATCACCAACCATTGATCAACAACCAATTAATATCTACCCAAGGCCATGTATTAAAAAATCATGATGTGATTGATGTTGACGGTGTGAAAATGGAGTTTCGCTCAGAATGAAACAAAGGGTATTGTTAAAGCAATTAGACCATTTGAATAAAATAGGCGTAGCGCTTTCTTCAGAGCCTAATCATAATCGTTTGTTAGAAGTTATTTTACTTGGTGCGAAGGAGCTAACTAATGCCGATGGCGGTACTTTGTATACCGTTACCGATGACAATAAACTCAAATTTGAGATTATGCGCACCTTAAGTCTTAACATATCAATGGGCGGAACGACGGGGAAACCTATTCCTTTTCTTCCTTTCCCCATTTTTCTTGAAGATGGTAAACCAAATAATCATATGGTGGCCGCCTGCAGTGTAATTAATGATAAAACAATTAATATTGAAGATGCTTACCAAACAGAAGAGTTTGATTTTTCTGGTACTCGCGATTTTGATAAGAAAATGGGTTATCGCTCACAGTCATTTTTGACTGTGCCAATGAAAAATCATAACAATGAAATTATTGGTGTGTTGCAATTGATTAATGCACTTGACATCGAAACCGGCGAGATCATAGTGTTTACTGAAGCTCACCAAAGGTTGGTTGAATCTTTAGCATCTCAAGCTGCTATGGCTTTAACAAATCAAACTTTGATTGATGGGCTTAAAAATTTATTTGAATCATTTATTAAATTAATTGCCGATGCTATCGATGAGAAATCTCCATACACAGGTGGGCATTGCCAACGTGTGCCAGAATTAACAATGATGTTAGCTGATGAAGCTATTAAAACTATTGAAGGGCCATTAAAAGACTTTTCTTTGAATGAAAAAGAAATCTATGAGCTAAAGATAGCCTCGTGGTTGCATGATTGTGGCAAAGTCACAACGCCTGAATCTGTGATGGATAAAGCAACTAAATTACAAACTATTTTTGATCGTATTCACTTGGTTGATCAGCGTTTTGAGTTGCTCAAAAAACAGCAAGAAAATTCTTATTTACGCATGATGATTGAGGCCAGCCAACAAGCTAGTAAAGCCATTAATATGGAGTCACTGCAGGAAGGTGTTGATGTGATCAATCAAAAGCTAGACGATGACAAAATCTTTATTCGGCGTGTGAATATTGGTGGTGAGTCCATGCAGCAGGATGACATACAACGGATTAAGAAAATATCTCTTTATGACTTTGTTGATGATCAAGGTGAATCGGTACACTTTTTGAATGATGAAGAATTATATAACTTAACCATTGTGAAAGGAACGCTGACTCCAGAGGAGCGTACCATTATTAATAACCATATCGTAGTGACGATTAAAATGCTTGATTCGCTACCTTATCCCAAAGATTTAAGCCGGGTGCCAGAGTATGCTGGCGGACATCATGAGCGTATGGACGGCAAAGGCTACCCTAAGGGCTTAACTCGTGAACAGATGTCAGTACCTGCGCGTATTATGGGTATTGCGGATATATTTGAAGCGTTAACTTCTGAAGATAGACCTTATAAGAAGGCGAAAACATTATCTGAAACTTTAACGATATTAGGTAACATGAAGCTGGATAATCATATTGATCCAGATATTTTTGATTTATTTATACGCAATAAAGTTTATTTGAAGTATGCCAAAAAGTTTTTAGACCCTAAATTGATTGACCAAATAGACGAAACGAAAATACCTGGCTATGCTGAATTTGGTGTGATGACTTCGTTATAGCGCTCTTTATAACTTTACGGAAGCGCAGTCGTCATTGCTCATCATCAAGTAACTACCTTGTTCATACCAATCAGCTAACACCCAGCGTACACATGCGTGGTTATCAACATGATGCAGATGCCTATTTGGCCTATGCGTATGCCCGTGAATTAATATTGGGGGGTAATCATAAGCCCTTAATAGATTCTCAACCGTAACGTTGTTTACATCCATAATGTCAAGCGTTTTACCTGATTTTTCTTGCTCACTCTTTTTGCGCATTTCTTCAATATTAGTAATACGTGTTTCTAGTGGTTCACGCAAGAACTCGGACTGCCATGATTCACTTCGCATTATCAGTCTTAATTCCTGATAGATTAAATCATCAGTACATAATGCATCACCGTGGCTTAATAATATATTTTTTCCATATAGCTTTATTTGAGTCGGGTCATCTATCGGTTGCACACCAGTTACTTCTATAAACAAACTACCAGCTAAGAAATCACGATTGCCATGCATAAAAAAAACATCTACATCATGTTGTGAGAGTTGTTGTAAGGCGTAGATAATTTCTTTATGCATCCCAGCTTCAATAGCATCGTCACCGGGCCAGTATTCAAAAAAATCACCTAATATATAGAGCGCATTTGCTTGCGAAGCTGTATGTTTTAGGAATGATATAAATGCATTTGTTATTTTCGGCCTAGACTCACATAGGTGTAAATCAGATATAAATAAACTGTGATCCATATGAATTTAGGCGTGAATCTATATTTAGCAGAGTGTTGCTTTTTCAATAATCACTTGAGATTCAGGTACATCTTGATGGCCTGCTTTAGTGGTTGTTTTTACTGCTTTGATTTTATCGACAACATCTATGCCTTCAGTGATTTTGCCAAAAACGCAATAGCCCCAGCCACTTGCCGTTGGAGCAGTGTGATTTAAAAATTCATTATTATTCACATTAATAAAGAATTGGCTGCTTGCAGAATCTGGAACAGAAGTGCGCGCCATAGCCACTGTATATTTATCGTTACTTAATCCATTGTCTGCTTCATTTTTAATTTCTGCTTCGGTTGGTTTTTGATTCATATCTGCATCAAAACCACCACCTTGAACCATAAAGTCATTTATGACGCGATGAAAAATAACACCATCATAAAAACCATTTTCAACATACTGTAAAAAGTTTGCTGCAGAAATTGGCGCTTTTTCTGCGTTAAGTTCGATCGTAATATCACCAAAGTTGGTTGTAAGTTTTACCACTTAGAATCCTTTGTTTAATTAAATTTTGAGTTCTAGAAAATTATTTTTTATTTACAGGCTCTTCAGTTGATAGATCTTCAGTTTTTGAAGTCTCAGCTGGGGGTGCCTCTTTAGTCATCAGGCTAACGTTTTTAATCATCATTGGTTTAAGTGGTACATCGCTAAATCGACTCATGTTGCCTGTTTGAGTTAAGCCAATTTTTTTAACTACATCCAACCCGCTGATAACTTTGCCAAATACACAATAGCCCATTTTTTCTGGACTCGGGCCTGTGTGGTTTAAAAAAGCATTGTTTTTTAGATTAATAAAAAATTGTGCAGTCGCTGAATCAGGGTCTGCCGTACGTGCCATCGCAATGGTCCCTTTTTCATTGAGAAGGCCATTATCTGCTTCATTTTTAATTGGGGCGCGAGTTGGTTTTTCGAATAAGTCACGTTCGAAACCACCACCTTGTATCATGAAGTTTCTAATCACGCGATGAAAGATTGTGTTTTTATAGAAACCATCTTCAATGTATGTTAAAAAGTTTTCAACTGTCTTTGGAGCCTTTTCAGGATAAAGCTCAACTGTGAAGTCGCCTTGGCTAGTTTCGAAATTCACATGTACTGCTGCATGAGTATTCGTACTGAATGCAATAAGTAAAAGTGAGGACAAAAAGAATTTTAATAAGTGATTTTTCATATTGTTTATGCAGCGCCTTCGTAAATAATTTTCCATGCGTTGTTTTCATATTGCCAATATTGCCGTTTACGCATTTTATTTTTCAATGTTGGGCTCTTGTAATATTGATCAAAATCGATAACTACAAGAGGCTGGTTTTTCATGGTGCTGTTTTTGGTATTGTTATTACTTACAGTTGGGTAGCCGAAAATACTGATATTGGTTATCTCAATAGTTACTTTAGGTTTTGTACTTTGCACGCCTTGTTTATGCGCTTTCCATTCTGAAAAGTTACCTTTTGAGTAAAAGAAGTCGTTAGAGTAATGGCTAAGATACTGCTTTGTATTTTGTGAAACCCAATCTTCACGCCATTTTTCTAATTCAGTATTAAGTGATTTGATCTCTATTTTTTTAAAATTGGTTTTGGTGCTGTCAATCCAATCTATATTGTCTGAAATGATTACTGGCGTGTTCCCTTTTTGTAGAATAGGAGATAAAGCACGTATATCTGGATTGCTTAATACGACACAACCATCGCTTGCGCGTGGTGGGCGGCTGTAGGTGTCTTTTGGCGTGCCGTGCAACCAGATACCATTACCAGTTTTCTTTTCATGACGATCAAGTTCATTTGGGTAGTTGAGTGGATAAGCGCTGTCACCATAAAACTCAGATAAAGGAGTCGCGATTTTTTTGTTGGCAAAATAAACGCCTACAGGTGTTCGTTTATCACCCTCAACTTTTTTATCGGAACCATTTTTGCCAATTGTAGTGTAGTAATCTGCAACATACTCCAAACCAGAATCTAACTTTCTGTATAGAAATAATCTTGACTTGACGGTATCGATTAAAATTAAATGTTGTTGCGACTCGTTCATTTGTACCGGGATGTTTGGGGTTAGGCGACGAGCATCTTTTGAAAAGTAGTAATTCATGCGGGTTCTTGCTTCATCACGCAATGCTTCAATTTCCGCGTAGTTTTTTTTGCTAGCTTTAGTATTTTCAAGATTGCCAATATTGGCTAAGGTTTGCGAGTGCACACTCAACAAATCACCTTGAATAAGATGAGCTAGTTTGAAATTAGGTGCTTTTTTGATGAGCTTATTCACCGTTAACATGGCTTGCTTAGTATTGCCTTGTGTAATTTCTACCAAACTTTTGATGAGCAAGTTCTCTATCACGTCTTCACTAACCTGTGAAGATAGACTTTTTTTGTTCCAACTGCCTGTGTTTACTGCTGTTGCGTTCCACGGTAAAAATGCAATGCATATTAGCAGGCTATATTGAAAAATCTTTAATTTCTTGTTTGAGAACATGAGGTTTATTTTTTTGTCATTACTCTTGGAGCTGGCTCGATATGTTTTTAGCTAGCGCATTAAAATTTTAGTTAGATGCGATTTCTTGATTAATTAACCAAGCGCCGTCTACATTCTTCATGATCAAAGTTTTGTTGGTATATATGGGGCGGCTGTTACCTTTGTAATATTGCTTAAAGCTAACTTTAGCATTGCTCTCATCAACCAATTCTACTTTCCCATCACTAATATTTAAAGTGATTTGAGATGGAGATGTTACGCGAGTTTTACGTGTTTTTTTCCAATTAATATAACTTGCGCCTTTCGCCGGTTTAAAAGATGCCGCATAACTTGCATAGTAATCATCAATATTTTGGCTTGACCACGCCGTAGACCAATTATTGACTGCTTGCATAATTTCGTCCTCAATATTAGAGTTTACAGCAGGCTCAGCTGCCACAGTGACCATTTCAGCTGACGGTGTCTCTACTTTTTTGTTTGCTGGTCGAATTGGTTTAGTATCTTTTGTGGCTAATGCTGTGTTGCTATCAGTGCTAAATAAACTAGTAATTAATGAAAGTTTGCTTTCGGCACGTGTATTGGCATTATCTAATTTCAATGCTTTGTCGTAAGCTTCTGAAGCCATTCGTGCATATATATCACCTAAGTTTTCATGTGCGGTTGCATAACTTGGATGCGTTTTAATTGCGGTTTCCAGCGCTTTTCTTGCCATATCATATTGGCCAGCTTCTGCATGCAATACAGCTAAGTTGTTGTATGGCTCAGGTAAGTTTGGGTATTGCTTTGTTAAATCAGTAAATGTTGCAATAGCTTCATCGCGTTGATCACTTTCGGCCAGAATAATGCCTTTCATAAACATGCCTTGTGCATCTTTAGGGTTCGCATCAAGGTAACTGTTAATACGTTTTAATGCCGCGACTTTTTGGCCTTGTTCTGCCAGTTGGCTGATATCTTTAAGTTCGTCCGCATTCACAGAGAAGCTGAATAAGGCGCCGCTAAAGATTGCAACTGCAACTATCTTTTTGAGTAAAAGGCTTTGAATTGTCATTGTGATATACTATTTTTGTATAAGTAGAACCGTATTCTACCAATAGGATTGCCAACATCCAATAGCTCATTAGCATTTAGGTGTAAATAATTGGTTCTATTATGATTCTTGGTTGTTTTGGTTCAAATTTCACTGTCATTTTTCACGGTATTTTCATCGCATGTTAAAAGTTTATAACACCCTTGCTCGCGACAAACAGTCTTTCACTCCAATAGAACCTAAAAAAGTCCGTATATACGTCTGTGGTATGACTGTTTACGACTACTGTCATCTTGGTCATGCACGCGTTATGGTGGTGTTCGATATGGTGGCTCGTTGGTTCCGCGCATCCGGTTACGAAGTTACTTATGTCCGTAATATCACTGATGTCGATGACAAAATTATTCAGCGGGCACGTGAAAATGGAGAGACAATCGAAGTTCTGACACAGCGTTTTATCGATGCGATGGATGAAGACTCAACTAAACTTGGCGTTATTCGTCCAGATACAGAGCCACGTGCAACGACGCATATTGATGGCATGGTCGATATGATTAAGAAACTGATAGAGAAAGGCCATGCTTACCATGCAGAAAACGGTGACGTGTTTTTCAGTGTGAGGAGCTTCGCGAGCTATGGAAAATTGTCAGGGAAAAGTTTAGACGATTTGCAGGCAGGGGAACGCGTTGACATTAATGCTAATAAAAAAGACCCAATGGATTTTGTGCTGTGGAAATCCGTCAAGCCCAATGAGCCAAACTGGCCGTCGCCTTGGGGTGTAGGTCGGCCTGGCTGGCATATTGAGTGTTCGGCGATGAGCACAAAACATTTAGGTGAGCATTTTGACATCCATGGCGGTGGACAAGATTTGCAGTTTCCACATCATGAGAATGAAATAGCACAAAGTGAAGCTACCCATGGCTGTCAAATGGCAAATTATTGGATGCATAATGGTTTCGTACGCGTAGATCAAGAAAAAATGTCTAAGTCCTTAGGTAATTTTTTCACTATTCGTGAAGTGTTAAAAAAATATGACCCAGAAGTTGTAAGGTTTTTTATCTTACGTGCGCATTATCGCAGTCCATTAAACTATAGTGATAAGCATTTAGATGATGCTAAAGTAGCTCTGACAAGGCTATATACTGCCTTATCTAATGAAGTGAGTGTTCAGAAAATTGATTGGAATCATCAACAGGCAAAGCAGTTTAAAGAAGCAATGGATGATGATTTTAATACAGCAGAGGCAATGGCCGTGCTGTTTGGTTTAGCTAAAACTAAAACTGTTGAGTCGATAGTGCTCCTGAAAAGCTTGGGTGCTATTTTGGGTTTGCTGCAACACGATCGAGAAGCTTTTCTACAGCGCAAACATCTTGCTTTAGATATTGAGCTAGATGAATTTAATTTAGTTAATCCTGGTATTAGCGATGAAGAGATTAACGCAAATATAGAGTTGAGATTGCAGGCAAAAAAAGCCAAAGACTATGCTAAGGCTGACCGCATTCGGCAAGTATTAGCTGGTTCAGGCATTACTTTAGAAGATACGGGTAAGGGCACCACTTGGCGCCGTAGCTAGTGTTCAATTCTTCTTATTGCTTAGTGTGTATTCAACTAACTAGTCTATGGATCTTTGCTTGATTGCGGCCTGCATTTTTTGCCTCATGCATTGCCTCTGTGGCATGGCTTAGTAAGGCTGTCAATGTTTTGCCAATATCAGCTACACCAAAGCTAGCTGTTATTGGGTATGGGGTTTCGCCGAGATTCAAAGCTGAAGAGGTTCCTATCTCTTTTTTAAGTTGGTTTGCTGTTTCTAACGCTCGTGTACTTGTGGTATTCGGTATTAATATCACAAATTCTTGCCCATCATAACGACATAAATAATCAACCTTGCGTACGTTTTTTTTGATTAGCCCTGCTATCTTAGCTAGTACTTCATCGCCAATGGCATGCCCTAGGTCGTCATTTATTTTTTTAAACTGATCAATATTCATTATTAATAGACTGACAGGTTCGTTATTTTGTTTACATGCCTCAAACAAAAGACTTGCTTCATTAAAAAAAGCATGACGATTATATAAACCAGTTAATGTATCAATTTTTGTCATATTTTCACTATGTATTTTAGCTTCTAATAAGTGATAAGCTGACTCAAGATTATGCTTCATATTTTTTTCCGCACCAAAGCTAGAAAAGATGAATGCTATATATAGAAAAATTCCACCGATAGCAATATTAGAAGTCTGGTAGCCATTTAGTGTAAATAGGGCAGCAATCATCGGTAATAATGCAATTGATATGCAAGCTATTTGTAAATAGTGTAAAGAGGAATACCAATTAAAAGCAACGATGGTTAAGCTAATGGAGAATATACAAAGGATAAATACATTGATTAAATTATCTTTAGGCATAAACCAAATAAGTCCTGCACTCCAACATAAATACAATATTAGCAAGCTTATTACATAGGCACGCTCCCATTTTAAAACATCACCATGCTGTGGGTTAGTGCGTTTAAATTGCAGTACTACTATAAAACGAATTGAGGCTAGGCTTGCTATGGTGGCTAACCACCATACCAAGTGTGCTGTGTCTATACTAAGCCACAATGTGGCGACTAGTACTGCACCTGAAATAACGCTCAGTATAATAGGCGCAAAGCTTTGGGCGTAGAGCAGTTTAATTCTTTCTACGTGAACAAATTTTTGTTTGGCTGTATTCATATGGTTATTTTTTTTAATTATTTATAAATATTACCATTAAATCATATTGATCATTGTCAACAATTGTTATTTATCATATGGTTAGGATATATAGAATTATCTTTATATGTTTAATGACTCAATTTTTGATCTTAATAATTAAATGAAGTTGGCCGTTAATAGGCTAAAATTAATAAAGTTTGTTTTTAGAAAGCGCATCATGCCAGTCAAATTATTCCCACCAAAAGCCGAATCTTTAATGCCAATTAGTGGCGTCGATTTAGGGCATGCAGAAGCGCATATTCGTCAAGCAGGGCGCAAAGACTTGTTGGTGATGACTTTAGCCGAAGGGAGCCATGTTGTTGGCGTGTTCACAGAAAATAGATTTTGTGCAGCACCAGTCACTGTGTGCAAAAAGCATCTAAGAGCCAAGCAAGGGATCCGCGCTTTATTAATTAACACCGGTTGCGCTAATGCGGGTTCGGGTGAGTCTGGCATGCGGCGTGCTGTTCAAAGTTGCGAAGCATTGGCCAAGCTTTTATCCTTAGCACCCACTCAAATATTACCGTTTTCCACGGGGGTGATTTTAGAGCCTCTGCCAATCGATAAACTTATTGCAGGCTTGCCAACTGCGATTAGTAATCTACAGCCAAAAAACTGGTTAAATGCAGCTCAATCAATTATGACCACAGATGTTGTGCCTAAAGGCACCTCAAGACAAGTTGAGATCGACGGGCAGTTAATTGCCATCACTGGGATTAGTAAAGGCTCAGGGATGATACATCCTAATATGGCGACGATGCTAGCCTATATTGCAACGGATGCAAAAGTGAGCGAAAGCGCATTAAAGAAAATTATTAATTATGCAGTAAAACAATCGTTTAACAGCATTACGGTAGATGGCGATACATCGACTAACGATAGCTTTATGATGATTGCTACCAACCAAGCAGAAAATAATGAAATTATAGAAAGCAGTCCGGCTTTTGACACATTAAGAGATGCGTTAACAGAAGTTGCTGTTGAGTTGGCGCAAGCAATTGTGCGCGATGGAGAAGGCGCAACTAAATTTATCACCGTATTAGTCGACGGTGGTCATACTGAAGTTGAGTGCCGCAAAGTGGCTTATGCAATTGCACGCTCGCCTTTGGTTAAAACTGCATTTTTTGCTTCTGATCCCAACTTAGGCAGAATTCTATCTGCCATTGGCAATGCAGATGTTTCTAATTTAGATGTTAATAAGGTCGGGCTTTATTTGGGCGATGTGCTGGTTGCGGAAAAAGGGTGTATTTCATCCATGTATAAAGAAGAACAAGTGTTAGCGATTATGCAAGCTCCGGAGATCCAAATGCGCATTGTGCTGAATAGAGGCGAAGCAAGTGCAACAATTTGGACCTGCGATCTTTCTTACGATTATGTGAAAATAAACGCAGATTATCGTACTTAACCATTAAGGTTTCATTCAATTATGCACAAAAAACTTGATAATTTAATAGTGCGTGCAGAAGATTTAATCATCAAGCTGGAAGCGCTACTACCAGCAACAACGGCTTCAATTGATTGGTCGGCATTTGCATGGCGTTGGACAACAACAAGCTTAGCTGGCACACTGCAAGCAATTACACACCCGCATAGTGTTCAGCTAGAACATATTAAATTTGTTGATCAACAAAAAGCCGAGCTTGTGCGTAATACTCGCCAATTATTACAAGGATTAACTGCGAATAACGTCTTATTAACAGGCGCACGCGGTACGGGTAAGTCTTCTTTAATTAAAGCATTATTAACGAGTTTTTCAAAAGACGGCTTGCGTATGATTGAAGTTGAAAAGCATGATTTAGTGAGCCTGCCTGAAATTGTAAGCTTAATAAGAAATCGCTCAGAAAAGTTTATTATTTATTGTGATGATTTGACTTTCGAAGCTGATGATATTGCCTATAAGGCATTAAAAGTAGTGTTGGATGGTTCGCTTGCTGATTCTTCTGAAAATATGTTGGTGTATGCGACCTCTAATCGAAAGCATCTGATGCCCGAATATATGGCTGATAATTTAGCAACTAAGCATGGCTTTGGTTTAAATGGGGATGATGAAATTAGACCTAGCGATACAATAGAAGAAAAAACTGCATTATCAGAACGTTTTGGTTTGTGGTTATCTTTTTATGCGTTTGGTCAAGATGAGTATTTATTCATTGCTGCCAATTGGCTGACGACTTTTGATTTGGCTTTCGACGAGAAAGCGCGCTTAGCCGCGCTTGACTTCTCGCTGACGCGTGGCGCACGAAGTGGCCGTGTTGCTTATCAGTTTGCGCGAGATTATGCAGGAAAGCTCAAATTGCATGACTAAAGTGGTGCACGTCGCCGTCGGGATTATAAAAAATAAAAATGGCGAGTTGTTGCTAACTAGCCGTCCAAAAGGAAAGGGCTGGGCTGGTTGGTGGGAGTTTCCAGGTGGTAAAGTCGAGCAAGGTGAAACGCCTGAAAATGCGTTAATAAGAGAACTACAAGAAGAGGTTAGTATAAAGCCAACTGAAATTCAGCCTTGGTTGCAGCGCCGTTTTGATTATCCCAAAATACATGATGCAGAGGCAAAAACTGTGCTGTTATATTTCTTTTTTGTGACGGCTTGGCAAGGTGATGCTATTGCGATGGAAGGGCAAGATTTATCTTGGCAGTTACCCAACAAGTTGACGGTAGAGCCTGTGTTGCCAGCAAATGCGCCGATTATGAAAGCGCTTGCCTTACCTCCGGTTTATGCAATTAGTAATGTGTTGGAAATGGGGGAGGCTGATTTTTTAGTTAATCTTAAATGGCAATTAGAGCGTGGTCTAAAACTCATACAGCTGTGTGAAAAGAACTTGAGTCGGCAGGCACTAATCAGTTTGGCAAAAAATATAGTGTCAATTACGAGGCCTTATCAAGCAAGAGTATTGATTCAGGAAGGTGCTTCTTTTGCAAAGGCAGTGGGTGCCGATGGTGTGCATTTTTCAAGTGTCGAATTGATGAAGTTGAAAACCAAACCAAATGGTTTGTTCATCGCTGCATCTTGTCATAGTCTATCTGAGTTAGCCCACGCAGAAAAGTTGGGGTTAGATTTTGTAGTACTTTCGCCTATTAAACACAACCTAAGCCATCATATAGTTAAACCACTTGGGTGGAAAGAATTTGCTAAATTAACTGAGGGTATGACTGTCCCTGTCTATGCTTTAGGCGGAATGCAGTTAAATGACATTCCTCAAGCATTATCATCTGGTGCGCGGGGTGTTGCTATGCAGCAAGGTGCCTGGGCAGGTGTTGATATTGGACATACTTAAAAAGCAATTATTCTTTAACAGGAAGGGTAAACCTTTGATGTGTGATTTTATTATCTTTGTCTTTAAAGCAAAGTTTGAAATCAATGTTTTCGCCTGCTTTTAGTGGTGCTTTCAGATCAAACAGCATTAAATGAAAGCCGCCTGGTGCTAGTGTTGCTGGCTCGCCAGCTACTAAAGGCAGTTCTTCCATCATGCGCATTTTCATTACACCGTTATCCATCGTCATGCTATGAATTTCTACCGTTTCAGCAGCATCGGTCTCAACATAAACCATGGTGCTATCTTGCGGGCTTTGTATCTTCATATAAGCTGCACCCACATCTTGACCTGGCGCACTTGGTCTCACCCACGCTTCGGTGATAGATACTTCAGTTTGTTGAGTGCAAGCAAACAATATGCTGAATGCAGTGATTAGGAGGAGTTTTTTCATATATTTACTTTCATCAGTGTATTTAAAGTTAAACATTGATGACAAACTTAACTTATGTCATTTAGTTTAGTCGATGGCGTTTTTTCCGGGATTTTATAATTTTCACTCGCCCAATCACCTAAGTCGATCATTTTGCAGCGTTGCGAGCAAAATGGTCTATACGGGTTGTTAGGACCAAATTCTGATTGTACTTTACAGTTTGGGCAAGCGACAAATTTCGCTTTTTTAGATGGGGTTGATGCTTGCATTTTAGCTAAATGATTTTTTCTGAAGAATTGATTAGAAAATTATAACTTATAATAAATTACATAATGTCATTTTAAAATCAATTTGGTCTTCGGATTGTTTTGGTTTTTGTATAAAGTCCGAGATGTTAAAACGTACATTAACTGCATATTTGTTAGCGCTTACTTCAGGAAAGCTAATGCAGTCTTCAGCAACCTCAATTTTAACCATTTGTGCTGGTTTGTTACCTGCTAGCATTTGTTGATAAAAGCCATCATTTGCTGTGTAATTATTAGTTTCTCCGCTACCACGCAGTATATGCAAAATACATTTGATCGATTCAAACATAGGGATAAGCGGGCTTATCCAGCCATCCAAGTCGCTGCGGCGGCGATCATTACTAAAATTCAGCCAAAAATGATAAGAAGGTAAGTCAAATTGACATACACCTCCAGGAAAAACTGATCGCTGTTTAATACTCATTAGCCATTCATTTTCACGTAAAAAATGACCAATTTTAGTGCTATCTTTACGCAAATTACTTGCATTGAATCCTAATTCATTAATCGTGTCATTCAGAATCTGTGTTGCGATTTTAGGGTTGCCTAACATGCCTTGCATAGTAGCGCGTTGCCTATCTAGCTCATTGATGAGATCGGCTTTGATATCTGCACGTTCAATGATGTCTAGCATTTTCAAGAGCAACATTAGTGCGCTGTGATGATTGTTTTGTGAGGGCGTGTCTACGTGCAGCAGTACTTTTTTGAATAGATCTTCTAATCGTAAAAGTATGCGCACGCGTTCATTAAATGGAAATTCGTAGCTAGGCACTGATATAAAAGTCTGCCAATTATATATATTATTGATTAAGGTGAATTATGAGATTGTTTTGCTAACTATGCAAGTATTAATGTATTTTTGGTGTAGCTTGCCTATTTTTTCAACTAAGTTTCCAGCATTAGTATCATTTTTTATTACGTCATCAGCCAATGCTAATCGGACTTGTCGAGATGGTTGTGCATTGATAATTTTCTTGATTTCTATTTCTGTTAATTGGCTTCTTTGCATGACACGATCGATTTGTGATTTTTCACCACAATCGACGACGAGAACACGATCAATTAATGAATAATATGATGAGTTTTTGGCTAGTAAAGGAATTTCTAAAATCACATAAGAGGCCTCTGAAGTTTTGTTAGATATTGCATGCAATGATTTTTTGACTTCATTATAAATGGCTGGATGTAAGATAGCGTTCAGTTTTTCACGTGCTTCCTTATCATTAAATACAAGGTCGCGCATGGCCGGACGGTTTATTGCATTATCGTTTGAAATAAAAGCTTCGCCGAACACGCTAGCAATTTTTTTCACTAGCGGTTGCTTTGCTGTGGTTAATTGGTGCGCAATCTTATCAAGATCAATGATGGCTACACCAAGCTCAGCAAAAAGTGCTGACACTGTAGACTTGCCAGCACCAATACCACCAGTTAACGCTATCACATACATAATTGAATTATTCTAGGCATATCTAGATTAAATAATAGCCAGCTAATTGCTTACCAAAGAATAAAGCTGCAATACCACCTAAGGCTAGAAATGGGCCGAAGGGGATTGCGGTATTGCCATTTTTGTCTTGAAGTACAATTAAACCGATGCCGATAACTGCACCAACAACTGAGCTTAATAATATAACTGCTGGAATAAGTTGCCAGCCAAACCAAGCACCAATTGCTGCGAGTAATTTAAAATCACCGTAGCCCATGCCTTCTTTACCTGTTGCTAATTTAAACAGCCAATACACAGCCCATAAAATTAAATAACCAAGTATGGCGCCAATCACGGCTGATTTTAAGTCAGTAAAGCCCGTGTTTAAATTGAATATTAAGCCAAGCCAAAGTAATGGCAAAGTGATGTCATCAGGTAAAAGTTGAGTATCAAAATCAATAAATGTAAGTGTGATGAGTGCAAAGGTGAACACCCAAGCAAATAATGTTGTCATGCTGTAACCAAACTTATAAGCAACCAAACCAATCAGTAGTGCAGATAAGGCTTCAATTAACGGGTAGCGGATACTGATTTTAGTTTTGCAGCCTCTGCATTTTCCACCCAAAAATAAGTAACTTATAATTGGAATGTTCTCTAACGCAGTAATTTGGTGACCACAAGAGGGGCATGCAGAGCGCGGTGTCACTATATTATATTTAGGCTTTTCTGCTATCTCTTTTCCTTGTAGCTCTAAACAATTGTTGTGCCAAGAATGCTCCATCATTTTTGGCAGCCTATGAATGATGACATTTAAAAAACTGCCGACCATCATGCCAAAAATAGCAGAAAAAATAACAAAGAAAGTAGGCTCAGCACGCAGCGCATCAGATAAAGGCAATAAAAAATCAAACATAATGTTCTTTCAAAATAGACAAATAGCAAATCAATGTAAACTAATAACATCATGGCATTGTTAATTAATTGATGCAATGTTATGCATATGGCATAAATAATGCTTGAATTATGCAGCAATAGGCGCAATATAAATATTGATTTAAAAGTTTTAATTGCATGGAGCCAACATTATGACTGACCAAGAAAATTTACAATCACAGATAAACGAATTGTTAGAGCTTAATGATTTTAGCCATCCTGAATGGGATGAGCCAATCGTTTGCCGAGTAGAGGTTGATTTGCCAGGTTGGTTGACACAGCTTGCAGGCGGTGATGCTTGGGAGGTATATAGTGAAGATGAAGATGAGACTTGCATTAGTTTTGCGATGCGCCAGGGTGCTGAATTATCTAAACCAAAATTAGCTGAGGTAACGCTTTATCATAATGGTTACGCTGTTGTCGATGTAGAGGGTAAAGCGCTTTTTGATGGCACACTAACTTCTGGCACCAGTAATTGTGCACATTTAAGTTATTACCATGCTGAAAGTGGCGAGCCAATCACGTTGAATTAAACGGGTGCTTTTGATTTAGGTTATTTTTAATAGCTTTAGTAAAAACGCTGCACCGAAAAGTTAGCTAGTTGCACTAATGCTTTTTTGTAAGGCGATTCTGCAAAATGATTAATCGCTTCACAAGCCCTTTGTGACTCTTGCTTAGCTAGGTTAAGGACATAGGTAGAGGCATTAGTTGCTTTTACAGCGCTGATAACTGCAGGAATTTCATTTGCACCGCCACCTTCTATTGCTTTGCGAATAAGCGCTGCTTGTTCTGCTTGACTATGTTGCATTGCATAAAGTAAAGGTAATGTCGGTTTGCCTTCAGCTAAATCATCACCGAGGTTTTTACCTATTTTCTCTGCATCGCCACTTAAATCTAATACATCATCTACTAGCTGAAATGCGGTGCCTAAATGCATCCCATAGAGGGATAAAGCATCTTCATCTGTTGTATTGGTATTGGGGTTTATTACCGCGCCTAGTCTTGCCGCTGCTTCAAATAACTTGGCAGTTTTGTAATGAATTACTTTGATAAAGTCCTCTTCGCTGACATCAGCGTTATGTAGATTAAGCAATTGCAACACTTCACCTTCAGCAATCACGTTGGTTGCCTCAGATAAAATCTCCATTACCTGCATGTTTTGCAATTTCACCATCATCTGAAAAGCACGAGAATATAAAAAATCACCAACGAGAACGCTTGCAGGGTTGCCAAACATGTGGTTTGCAGTGCTTTTGCCACGCCGCATCTGTGATTCATCCACCACATCGTCGTGTAATAGCGTTGCAGTGTGAATGAACTCAATGATTGCTGCAAGCTGGTGCTGCTCTGAACCGATTTCACCGAACAAGCCGCTAGAGAGTAAAACTAGCATAGGTCGAATACGCTTGCCGCCACTTTCAATAATATGCTCACCGACCGTGTTAACTAGTGGCACTTCCGATTTGAGTGATTGACGGATTATTGTGTTTACCGCCTTCATATCATCTAGGACATGAAATTCAATTTTATTTAGGGTCACTTTTATTAAGAGTCGCTTAGATTGGCTTACTTGTTATAGCTCGTAATTTTGGTTGATTATTTTATCATAGTCAATAGGAGGCTTATTGGAATACAATAAGGTTAAAACAATTTATATTAGTTTGCTAAAACCCATAAATTAAGTATAATGCGCAGTTCATTTGAACGTGTAGAATCAAGGCAAAATCATGTACGCAGTTATTAAAACAGGTGGTAAGCAATATAAAGTTTCTTCTGGTGAGAAGCTTAAGGTTGAAAAATTAGGTGGCGATGTCGGTAGTAAGATCGTTATGGACAGCGTGCTTATGCTTGCTGATGGTGAGGACGTAACGATCGGTTCGCCATTAATTGCAGGCGCAGTCGTTAATGCAACAATTGTCAGTCACGGTCGTGGCGACAAGATAAAGATTTTTAAATTTAGCCGTCGTAAACATTATCGTAAAACACAAGGACATCGTCAAAGCTATACAGAAATTTTGATCGATAACTTGAATGGTAAAGGCGCAGCTAAAACGGCTGCAACGAAACCAGCAGGCAAAAAAGCAGCTGTAGCAAAGCCAGCAGCCAAAAAAGCGACTGCAGCTAAGCCAGCAGCCAAAAAAGCTGCAGTAACGATAGCAGAGTAAATTTTAAAGTTTTAGTTTAAGGATAAATAATGGCACACAAAAAAGCAGGCGGTAGTTCTAGAAACGGTCGCGACTCAGAATCCAAACGATTAGGCGTAAAAGCATTTGGTGAGCAATTTGTTTCTGCGGGTAGTATTATTGTTCGTCAACGCGGTACTAAAATGCATGCGGGCGATAATGTTGGAATGGGTAAAGACCACACACTATTTGCTAAAGCAGATGGTAAAGTTTGTTTTACTACAAAAGGTCCATTAAAGCGTCACATGGTGAATGTAGTTACTGCTTAAGAAAGATGCTTAAATAAAAAGCCCTGCCTTAGGTAGGGCTTTTTTATTTTAAATCTTGAATACATTTAGGAGTGAGAAAATATGTTAGTTGGTTTGACTAGCAAATTTATACAAAAATGAAATTTATTGACGAAGCAACGATTAAAGTGTTCGCTGGTGACGGGGGTAATGGTGTCGCCACGTTTCGTCGTGAAAAATATGAACCCATGGGAGGACCTAGTGGCGGTGATGGCGGTAAAGGTGGCTCAGTCTATGCGGTTGCTGATTGGAACATAAATACGTTAATAGATTACCGATATACTAGGAGCTTCCGTGCACAACGCGGTGAGAATGGTCGAAGTAAAGAGTGTTATGGCGCTAAAGGTGAAGAAACTATTTTGCGAGTGCCTGTCGGTACGGTCATATCAGATAAAGCTACAGGACAAGCAATTACAGACTTAGCTGAAAATGGGCAAAAAGTGTTATTGGCAAAAGGTGGCGCTAATGGCTTAGGTAATGTGCACTTTAAGTCTAGTATTAATCGTGCGCCGAGAAAGTGTACCGCTGGACAAGAGGGTGAAGCTTTTGAGTTGTATTTAGAGCTTAAAGTTTTGGCCGATGTGGGTTTGTTGGGAATGCCTAATGCCGGTAAATCTACATTTATTCGTTCGGTTTCGGCTGCTAAAGCAAAAGTAGCCGACTATCCATTTACGACCTTGCACCCAAATTTAGGTGTCGTACGTGTAGATGCGAATCGTAGTTTTGTCATCGCAGATGTGCCTGGTTTAATTGAAGGTGCTGCAGATGGGGCCGGGCTTGGTGTACGTTTTTTGAAACATCTAGCTAGAACTTCTCTACTTTTGCATTTGGTGGATATTGCGCCGTTTGATGAGTTGGTTGATCCTGTTACAGAAGCAAAAGCGATCATAAACGAGCTTAAAAAATATGATGGAGCTTTACATGATAAACCACGTTGGTTAATTATTAACAAAATCGACATGGTTGATGATGTTGCTAAAATAGTTGAGGAATTTGTCAAAGCCTTTGGTTGGCAAGGTCGTGTCTTTAATATTTCTGCTATCAAGGGAACCGGTTGCAAAGAGTTAACTTATGCAATTATGGATCATATGGATGCATTGAAAATGGAACAACAAACACAAAAAGAACAAGGGGCTAGCGATGAGCCAGTCACTACTAAATAACAGTAACGTTTTTGTTGTAAAAGTAGGCTCTAGCTTGGTGACAAACCATGGTCATGGTTTAGACCAAGTGGCTATTGCCGCCTGGGCAAGCCAAATTAGCGCGTTAGTTAAGAAAGGCAAGAAAGTTGTACTGGTTTCTAGTGGCGCTGTTGCAGAAGGAATGCAACGTTTGGGCTGGGGAAAGCGGCCTGTGGCGCTAAATGAATTGCAAGCTGCTGCTGCAGTGGGCCAAATGGGTTTGGTGCAAATGTATGAGCGTAGCTTTATTGAGCATGGTTTGCATACTGCGCAAGTGTTGCTCACGCATGAAGATTTGGTCGACCGGAAGCGTTACCTCAATGCAAGAACAACCATTAAAACCCTGTTAAATCTTAATGTAATCCCTATTATTAATGAAAATGATACTGTGGCAACCGATGAAATTCGTTTTGGGGATAATGATACTTTAGCCGCATTAGTCGCTAATTTAATAGAGGCAGATGCTTTAGTTATATTAACTGATCAGCAAGGCCTGTATTCTAGTGATCCACGTAAAGATGACGCTGCCGAATTTGTAAATTTTGAAACAGCTGGTAACCCTAATCTAGAAAAAATGGCAGGTGGCGCTGGTAGTGTAATTGGTACCGGCGGCATGCTTACTAAAATACTAGCTGCGCGACGTGCCGCGAGCAGCGGTGCGCATACCATTATTGCTTCTGGGCGAGAACAAGACATATTGTTGCGTTTATCCCAGGGCGAGACAATAGGTACACATTTAAAAGCGTCGCAAAAAAAGACTTTAGCCAAAAAACAGTGGCTTGCCAACCATATGCGTACCGGCGGTAAGCTAGTGCTAGATGATGGCGCTGTGAGTGCATTAAAAAGCGAAGGTAATAGCTTGTTACCTATTGGTGTAACAAGTGTGCAAGGCAGCTTCGAGCGCGGTGATGTGGTTGCTTGTATCAACGATAAAGGCCTAGAAGTGGCGCGCGGTATAGTGAACTATAATTCTTTTGAGGCCGAACGCATTAAACGCAAACCAAGTAAAGAGATAGGTAAGATATTAGGTTATGTTGAAGATGATGTATTGATTCACCGTGATAATCTAATTTTGATATAACAATTGTTATATTTGGCTTTATTAAAATAAGCCGTTTAATTTAAAATCTAATGCAGAAAGATGTTTAAGGAAGATAATGAAAAATAAACCTTTAGTTGCCATTATTATGGGCTCAAGTAGTGATTGGCCGACCATGATAAATGCCGCGAAAATGCTAGCAGATTTTGGCATACCTTATGAAGCTAAAGTTATTTCTGCGCATAGAACTCCAGATTTAATGATGGACTTTGCGCAAAATGCCGTTATTGAAGGGTATCAAGTCATTATTGCTGGTGCTGGTGGCGCTGCGCATTTGCCTGGCATGGTAGCCTCTAAAACTACACTTCCAGTACTAGGGGTGCCTGTTGCTAGTAAGCATTTGCAAGGTCAAGACTCATTGCTTTCTATCGTACAAATGCCAAAAGGTGTACCAGTAGCTACATTTGCGATTGGTGATTCTGGCGCTGCAAATGCAGGTTTGTTTGCAGTGTCTATTTTAGCTAATCATGATATTGCCTTATTAGAAAAGTTAAACGAATATCGCGTTAATCAAACAGAAAAAGCAAAATCAATGGAGTTGGAAGGTCAACCATGAAATTAACACGCGTTAGTCCTCCAGCCATGTTAGGTATTTTAGGTGGTGGCCAATTGGGTCGGTTTTTTGTGATTGCAGCGCATGAGATGGGCTATCAAGTAACTGTTTTAGATCCTGATAAAAATAGCCCAGCAGGAAAAATTGCTGAGTTGCATTTATGCAAAGATTTCGATGATCAAACTGCGTTATCTGCCATGGCGGAAACCTGCCTAGCAGTTACTACTGAATTTGAAAATGTACCAGCAGCCTCTTTAGCAAAAATAGCTGAATCGGTCACTGTTAGCCCGTCAGCGGATAGTGTTTCCATTGCACAAAATCGTATACTAGAAAAAAACTTTATTAAGCAAGCTGGCTTTCCTGTGGCACCTTTTGTTGAAATTAATCAATTAGATGATTTGCCTGCGGATGATGCAGTGCTTTATCCGGGTATATTGAAAGTGGCAAGATTCGGCTATGACGGCAAAGGTCAAGCGCGTGTAAAGAACAAAGCTGAAGCGATGGCTGCGTTTAATGTATTTAAACAAGAAGCATGTGTTTTAGAACAAATGATGCCACTCGATTTAGAAGTTTCAGTGGTGTTAGCACGTGATGCTCTAGGAAATGAGGTAAGCTTTCCGACAGCAGAAAATGCGCATCTCAATGGTATTTTAGACATGAGTATTGTGCCTGCAAGATGCTCAGAGCTTATAAAAGCCAATGCACAAGAGCTAGCAAAACAACTCGCTGAAAAACTAAATTATGTTGGAGTGCTGGGCGTAGAATTTTTTGTGGTTAATAATCAGCTTTTAGTCAATGAAATTGCACCTCGCCCGCATAATTCTGGTCACTACACTATTGATGCTTGTACAACGAATCAGTTTGAGCAGCAAGTAAGAGTGATGACTGGTTTAACGCTAGGCGACCCGCATTTAAATAGCAGTGTGGTCATGGTGAATATTTTAGGTGATAGCTGGGTGAATGATAATGAGCCTGCTTGGCATAAGGCATTTGATCACCCAAGTTTAAAATTACATTTATACGGTAAACAAGCGCCACGTAAAGGCAGAAAAATGGGCCATTTCACAGTGCTAGACAAGAGTGGAAAAGAGGCCTTAAATAAAGCATTGATTGCGCGTAGCGAGTTAAATATTGGTAGTTAAATAAACGGATTTGTTTCAATTAAGTAAGTATTAAAAAAGCCGAGCAATGCTCGGCTTTTTAGTACTGCTGGGAAAGTTTATTTTCCGCCGTCTAGTTTGTCTTGAAGCGTTTTTAACTCATCCATTTTCCCATCACGAGCTAGTGCAGCTTGCTGTGGCCATGAATCAGGTTTGTGCATTGCGTAGCGTGAGCCAGCAGCTTCCAATACTGAAGATAGCTTTTCTATTTTGGCGCTTGCCAAATCAGCAAAACTAGCAATGCCATCAGCAGCAAGTAATTCAGCAATCTTAGGACCAATGCCCTCAATCGTTGTTAACTTGTCTGCTTTCGCAGCAGCAGGTTTTTTAGCTGCAGCAGGTTTTTTTGTAGCTGCTTTTGCTGCAGGTGCTTTTTTAACTGGAGTGGCCACTTTAGGAGCTTTGCCGTCCATTGCTTTAATTGCAGCACTTAAACGGCTTTTATGCCTAGCAGCTTTGTTTTTATGAATAATCTTTTTGTCTGCAATGCGGTCAATCACATTTACGTTTGCATTAAAAGCCTCTGTTGCAGCGGTTTTATCACCAGATTCGATCGCTTTAGCAATGTTTTTAATTGCGGTACGCAAAGTTGAGCGTAATGCAGCGTTATGTGCATTTATTTTAACGGATTGGCGCGCGCGTTTGCGAGCTTGTGCTGTATTTGCCATGTGTGCTTTTTCCTAATGCTTGTCTATGTTGAATACGAAACCGTGCATAATAGTGTTTTTTAACTGTTTTTGCAAGAACTAATAGAGAATCTCTTTTAAAAATCAATGGTTGCATGTAAGCAAATGATATTAACATTTTTAATTGCGATTGTTTCCAAATAAAACAATCTTAAATACTGTTAAAAAGCTTGCCTAACACACCGATCAAATATTAATCGAATCGTTTGGCTCGTGTCTTTATCCAGTGTAAGCATGCTAAAATCACAGCACTTTCAAACACCCTTTGCTATGAACTTACTTAAAGCGCTCACTACCATAGGCAGCATGACATTTTTATCGCGGATATTAGGGTTTGTGCGCGACACATTAATTGCGCGAATTTTTGGTGCTGGCATGCTAACTGATGCGTTTTTTGTGGCATTTAAAATTCCAAATTTATTACGTCGCATCTCTGCAGAAGGTGCATTTAGTCAGGCTTTTGTACCAATTTTAGCTGAGTATAAAAATAAACGTAGTGTCGATGATACAAAAAATTTAATTAACCATGTCACGACTTTTCTGGGTTTCTTTTTAGTCGTGTTAACCATTTTAGGCATGTTAGCCGCTCCTTGGATTGTGCAAATAACAGCGCCTGGCTTCGCTGCTGATGCGACAAAATTTGACCTAACGGTTGAGTTGTTGCGGATTACCTTTCCCTATATATTCTTTATCTCATTAGTTTCTTTAGCTGGCGGGGTACTCAATACTTTTGGCAACTTCTCTGTACCTGCGTTTACCCCTGTTTGGCTTAATATTTCTTTTATAATAGCAGTCTTGTTTGTAGCGCCTTACTTTGATAATGCTATTCATGTATTGGCTTGGGCAGTATTTGTTGGTGGCATTTTGCAATTGATATATCAGCTTCCTTTCTTATATCAACTAGGTTTAATTCCAAAATTTCGGTTGAACGTTAAGGATGAAGGTGTATGGCGTATTTTAAAACTAATGGGTCCTGCAATTTTTGGTGTTTCAATCGCACAAGTTTCATTACTTATCAACACGATCATCGCTTCATTATTGGTTAGCGGCAGCGTTTCATGGCTTTACTATGCTGATCGTTTAATGGAGTTTCCAACAGGCATATTAGGGGTGGCACTTGGCACCATTTTGTTACCTAGTTTATCAAAAAGTGTCGCTGATAATAATATTGAAGAATACTCCCTGTTATTAGACTGGGGATTGCGGTTGACCTTCATGCTAGCATTGCCGGCTGCAGTTGCGTTAGCCGTGTTAGCCACACCTTTGGTGGCGGGCCTGTTTCATTATGGCAAGTTTGATGCACATGATGTTGAGATGACACGCCATGCGCTGCAAGCTTATAGCTTGGGTTTAATTGGTTTGATTTTAGTTAAAATATTAGCACCTGCATTTTATTCACGACAAAACATTAAAACCCCAGTCAAAATTGCGATATTTACTTTAATTGCCACACAGTTGATGAATATTGTATTTGTATTTATATTGGATTTTAAACATATGGGTTTAGCCTTATCTATTGGCTTAGGCGCATGCTTAAATGCAGGTTTTCTGTATTACCATTTACGCAAAGGCAAGCTGTTTACCCCACAGCCTGGTTGGTTGTTATTTATGATTAAGCTTGTTGTTGGCGCGAGTCTGATGGCGATTGCCTTGCAATACACTGCGGGAAGCCACCAGACTTGGCTCGGCTACACTGTGTTGCCCAAGCTAGGCCATTTGGCTATGCTTGTTGTATTGGGTTCGGTAGTCTATTTTTCAGCGCTATTTTTCATGGGTATACGCGTACAAGACTTCATGCGACGAACTCAACTATAGCAATAATTATCCAGCGAAACATTATGCACATTTCCCGTCATTTACCCACGCATCATCAACAGCCTTTAGCGTTGGCTATTGGTAATTTTGACGGTCTGCATTTAGGCCATCAAGCGATACTAACTAAACTGGTTGAAGAAGCTAAGCAAAAGCAATGTGTTCCGGCAGTCATGACTTTTGAACCTCATCCGAGGGAATATTTCACGCCAGATCAAGCTCCTGCAAGGCTGTCTTCTTTACGAGAAAAGTTAGAGTATTTTAAAGAAGTTGGGATAGAAGAAGTATTTATTTGTCGTTTCAATCAAGCTTTTGCTGCTATTAGCGCACAAGACTTTATGCAAAGAATGCTTCGGTCATCGCTTAATGCAAATACCATTTTAGTGGGTGGTGATTTTTGTTTTGGCGCAAAGCGACAAGGCACAATACAGAGCTTACTTGACGCAGATTTTGATTTAATTGATTTTCCTGCGGTAACCATTGCTAATGAGCGGGTGTCTAGTACCTTAGTGCGTAATGCCTTGTCTGATGGTGAGTTATTAAAAGCAGAAAATTATTTAGGCCGCCCTTATAGCATTAGCGGCAAAGTGGTCCACGGTGCAAAACGCGGTCGGGAAATTGGTTATCCCACGGCAAATGTGCATATGCGACACGAGCGACCTGCCTTAACGGGCGTTTATGCAGTAAAATTGCGCCTAAGCAATACTGCAAGCATAAAATCTATCCCAATGAATGGGGTAGCAAATTTAGGTGTGCGACCGACAATTGTGGGTGTGCCTAAATTATTATTAGAAGTTTATCTATTTGATTTCAATGGAGATTTGTACGATCAGCAAGTGCAAGTAAAGTTTTGTCAGAAAGTACGCGATGAAATCAAATTTGATGGTTTAACAGCATTGAAAGCGCAAATTGCACAAGATGTAATTGTAGCAACAGATTATTTTAAGAAATGACTATGACAGAAGATAAAAAGATACCAGCTAATAAGGCTGAATTGAAAAAAGAGCCAAAATACAAACTTAACTTGCCCGATACTAGTTTTCCTATGCGCGGCAATCTTGCTAAGCGTGAGCCAGCATGGTTAAAGCAATGGCAAGATAATAAGTTGTATCATAAAATTCGTGATGCACGTCAAGGTGCAAAAAAATTCATTTTGCATGATGGTCCGCCCTATGCGAATGGTGATATTCACATTGGTCATGCGGTTAATAAAATTCTTAAAGATGTGATTGTTAAAGCTAAAACCCTGTCAGGCTATGATGCGCCTTACATTCCAGGTTGGGATTGTCACGGCTTGCCGATTGAGTTGGTAGTTGAAAAAAACCATGGTAAAAATATCGATCCAGCTAAATTTCGCGAGCTTTGTCGTGCTTACGCTGCTGAGCAAGTAGAAAAGCAAAAGAAAGACTTTATTCGCTTAGGCGTATTAGGTGAATGGGAGCAGCCGTATTTAACAATGGATTATAAGACCGAAGCCGACATTATGCGTGCTTTGGGCGCTATTCATAAAAATGGTTATCTATATCAAGGTAGCAAGCCTGTGCATTGGTGTGTGGACTGCGGTTCAGCATTGGCAGAGGCTGAAGTTGAATATGAAGATGTCAACTCGCCAGCGATTGATGTGGGTTTTAAAGTAGTGGACAACATTACATTAAGTAAAGCGTTCAGTACTGAGATTACAAATGATGTTTACGCTGTAATCTGGACCACGACACCTTGGACATTGCCTGCTAACCAAGCAGTCAGCGTGCACCCTGAGTTTGATTACGACCTAGTACAAACAAGCAAAGGTCTACTAATTCTAGCCCACGACCTTGCTAATGCAGTATTAGTCCGTTATGAAGAAGAAAAGACCACTGTTTTAGGGACTTGTAAAGGCGAAGCGCTAAACGGTTTATCATTACAACACCCATTCGATCAGCGTCAGGTGCCGGTAATTTGTGGTGATCATGTAACAACAGAAGCAGGTACTGGTTTGGTACACACAGCCGCCGCACATGGTAATGATGACTGGTTAATCATGCGTGCAAATTACCCAAATGAAAAACCACGTGTGTTGATGGGTGGCGATGGAGTATTCTTTGAAAGTGATTTAGTCGAGCTTGTGCCGATTCGTGGTCAGAACCGTAAAGAGGCTAACAGGGCTATTTTATGCGCCATGACTGAAAATGGTACCTTGCTTGCAAGTGCACGCTTAAATCATAGCTTCCCACATTGTTGGCGTCATAAAACCCCGCTTATGCAGCTGGCAACACACCAATGGTTTGTGGGAATGAACTCTACTGATGCGAGTGGTACAAGCTTACGAGAACATGCAAATAAAGCGGTAGAAAACACACAGTTCTTTCCCGATTGGGGTCAAGCTCGGCTGGAAGGCATGATTAAAACACGGCCGGATTGGTGTGTGTCACGTCAGCGTAACTGGGGCGTGCCAATGCCATTCTTTGTGCATAAAGAGACAGGCAAGCCACACCCCGAAACATTGACATTGTTAGAAACAGTTTGTCAGCAAGTAGAAAAAGAAGGCGTTGAGGCATGGTTTAGTTTAGATGGTGATGACTTTTTAAAACAATATGCCCCTGAACATGCAGATGCTTATAAAAAAGTAACTGATACATTAGATGTTTGGTTTGATTCGGGAACGACACACCTGTCTGTGTTGAAGCGACGCGAAGCATTACAACGCGCTTCTGATGATCAGCATAATTTAGCTGATTTATATTTAGAGGGGTCTGATCAACATCGTGGTTGGTTCCAAAGCTCATTGCTAACAGGCTGCGCTATTGATGGCCAGGCGCCATATGAAGCCTTGCTCACGCATGGTTTTGTGGTGGATGGTACAGGCAAAAAAATGAGTAAGTCAAAGGGTAATGTGGTTGCGCCACAAAAAGTAATGGATACCTATGGCGCAGATATTTTACGACTATGGGTTGCATCTACAGACTACTCAGGTGAGTTAACCATTTCTGATGAGATTCTAAAACGCGTGTCTGATAGTTATCGTAAAATTCGTAATACCTTACGCTTTTTACTAGCGAACGTGGATGATTTTGATGTATCTAAGCATGAAGTTGATTACGAAAACTGTCTGGAAATTGATCGCTATGCATTAGGCGTGCTGCATGATTTACATCAAGAATGTCTGGCCGGCTACGACGTATATGAGTTGCATAAAGTTGCGCAGGCATTACAGCATTTTTGTGCTGAAGATTTAGGAGCGTTTTATTTAGACATTCTCAAAGATCGTTTATATACCAATGCCTCAGGTTCCCATGATAGACGTGCTGCACAGACTGTATTATTAAAAATCACACAAGTGTTAGCAGGCTTGATGGCACCAATATTAAGTTATACCGCAGAAGAAATATGGCAGACGTTGCTTCCAGATTCAGGCGATTATGTGATATTGCATAATTGGACAGAGGCTAGTGATGTGATTTCACCCGTTGAATATGCTGAATATGCTGCTACGCTAAAACCAAAATGGCAGGTGATTAGAGAAGTACGCGCCCAGGTAGCTAAAGAAATTGAATTGGTCCGGGGTGAAGGTAAAATAGGCTCTTCATTACAAGCAGAATTATCATTTCATGTAGATGAACCCGCATTTGGTGCGTTAACTAGTTTGGGTGATGATTTGCGTTTTGTCATGATTGCTTCTAGCGCAAAAGTATATAAAGCCGTTGATGCTTCAAGCGAGACTGCTTCACAAACTATTTTAGTAAGCCCTAGTCAAGATAAAAAATGTGAACGTTGCTGGCATTACGTTGAAGATATAGGTGAGCATGCCGAGCACCCAGCCATCTGCGGCCGCTGCGTAAGTAACTTATTTGGGAAAAGCGAGTTGCGAAAATATGCCTAAAAGTTTATTTGGTTGGTTGGGTATTAGTGCAGTCATCGTTGGGTTCGACTTATACACTAAACATTTAATACAAGCCTCATTTTCTTATGGCGATCACGTGGCGATGACTTCGTTTTTTGATTTAGTGCGTTATCACAATACAGGGGCCGCGTTTAGTTTCCTAGCGGATGCAGGCGGTTGGCAGAAATGGTTTTTTACCATTATTTCTGCTGTTGCTTCAATCGTGATTATTTATCTACTAAATAAACATAGTGAAAATAAAATTTTTTGCTTTAGCCTTGCCTTAATACTAGGTGGCGCGATCGGTAATTTATATGACCGTGTCACACTAGGCTATGTCGTGGATTTTTTGTTTTTCCATTATCAGGGATTAGGTTGGCCAGCTTTTAACGTAGCTGATAGCGCGATAACACTAGGTGTGGGAGTCTTATTAGTAGATGGTTTTAAAAACCCAAGTTAATCTAGTGATTTTGCTGCTACTTATAATTAAGTATTAGTTAAATATCGGGAATATATAAGTGCCAGACTGGAAGAAACTCATTGCAGGAAAAGTTTCAATAGCTAAAAAAGGTAATAAGCCAAGTAAATTGAATGATAACGAGCGGGTACCCGCTGGGCAAACTAAAGTCACAAACTTTCCAGTATTAGATTTGGGAATAAAACCCGAAATAACAAAACAACAATGGCAACTTAAAGTACATGGTCTAGTTGAAAAAGAACTAACCTTAGACTGGGATGCTTATCAAGACTTAGAGCATGTTTCCAATGTATCAGATTTCCACTGCGTCACCCGTTGGAGTCAGTTGGATATGGACTGGCATGGAGTGCTTTTACGTGATGTATTAGCATTGGCAACGCCATTGAGCAATGCCAAGTTTGCCACCATACATGGGTCGGATGGCTACACGACAAACTTACCAATAGAAGCTTTATTAGATGATAATGTCTTAATTGCACATAGCGTTTTGGGAGCGCCTTTAACGCGAGAGCATGGCGGCCCTGTGCGACTTATTGTGCCAAAACGTTACGCATGGAAAGGTGCTAAGTGGCTCAAAGGAATAGAGCTACATGAATTTGATAAACGTGGCTTTTGGGAAGTGCGTGGCTACCACAACGACGCCTTCCCTTTTGAAGAGCAGCGCTTTTCTGAGGACGATGAAATTTAGTTAAAGCTTGTAATAACGCGAGTGCCTAATGTTGCCGCTTGAAAACCATCTTTGAGATTAAGGTATATCCGCCTACACAAGTTGCACCAACAATAAACCCTAGAATTCCATCTACTAAAATAGGTAGTATTGTAGCTAATATGCCGTTATTTACAGTTAAATTCATCAAATATCCCATAATTGCATCATTTAAATGATGCAAGGCTGGAATGCCATGCTTAATAATGCTGCCACCGACCAAGAACATCGCTAATGTACCTACAAAAGTTAGCGAGCGCATGAGTAAGGGTGCAAACGCTAGTAGCTTTTGACCAATATTTCTAACAATATGGGCTGAGCTGTCTTCACCTTTATGTTTCATCAAATGCAAGCCAAAATCATCTATTTTTACAATGCCAGCCACTAAACCGTAAATAAAGACCGTGACTAAAATGGCAATACTAGATACCACGCCAACTTTAGTCAAAAATGGTGAGTTAGCCACGGTACTTAGTGCAATGACGATAATTTCTGCGGATAAGATAAAATCAGTACGAATCGCACCCCTGATTTTATCTTTCTCTAAGCTCAATAAACTCACAGTCCGGTCAACGATTGACTGCCGTAATTGTTTTTTATGCTCTTTATCTTCTTCCCCATCATGCAAGAACTTATGTGCGACCTTTTCGAAGCCTTCAAAGCATAAATAGGCACCACCTAGCATGAGTAAAATAGTGACCATAATCGGTGCAAAGTGACTGATAATGAGTGCTAAAGGGACAAGAATTAACTTGTTTAAAAAAGAACCTTTAGCGACGGCCCAAATGACAGGTAGCTCACGATCTGCCGAAACGCCCGATACTTGCTCAGCATTGAGCGCTAAATCATCCCCGAGTACGCCAGCAGTTTTTTCTGCCGCTACCTTGGTAAGTGTTGCTACATCATCCAATAAGCTGGCGATGTCATCTAAAAGCGCTAATAAGCTACCTGCCGCCATTGTTTTCTTTTCTTTATTTTCGTTAGGTTATTGGAATTTTACTAGACTAAGGCTAAAATACAGAAATGTTTTTGCGTAGATATCAAGAATTAATCGCTAAGTTAGCATTATTTGTGGTGCTTTTTGCGTCACTTGCGCCTAGCGTATCTCATGCAGTCGCCCTACACACAGGTAATACCGCTTTTTCACAAACCATTTGTACGACTAACGGCGATGTAGTAGTGATTGAGGTGTTGACCACCAAGGGTCAGGAAATTAAAACTGAGCTCACTCTGAATCAAACAGGCTCTGAATCTAATAAACATATTGAAATAAACTTAATTCACTGCCCATTTTGCGCAACAGCAGGTGCTGATTTAAGTGTCGCACAATTAACACCATTTTATTTATTTACTTTAGCAAAACAAGCAAAAGCTGCTTTTCTAGAAGCTGATGTACTACCTCAAAAGACTTGCCATCAAACTGCGCATCAAACGCGCGCTCCACCTTTACTTTAATACCATTCTAAGTTTTTAGCCTATATGCATTTTTGCGCATGTAGTTAACAGTTTTCGTCGTGATTTTGCATGGTGATAATTAGATATTTATTGGAGTAACGACATGATTTATATACAAATTAAAGAACAAATTAAAGCGAAAAAATTGCAATCGGGTCGCAAGATCACTATTGCTGAAATTGCTAGCGCAACAGACATTAGTCGTATGACCTTATCCCGCATGATTAACAACAAAGGCTACAACACAGTGACTGATCATTTAGATAAGTTATGTGCCTTTTTTGAATGTGAGGTTGATGAGTTAGTGAAATATATCCCAACTCAACGTCATAATGCTTAAGGAAATAATAATGAATAAGAAACAAGTTTTAGTCGCAGTGCTAGCTGCGCATAGCTTTAGTTGTAACTTACACGCAGCTGAAGATGTCAGAATCGATTTAGATGAGGTTGAGGTAGTAAGTTCAAGAACCATTGATAGTCGAATTAAAAAACATCCAGCAACTGTTGAAACATTTGATCGAGAGCAGATTCAGAATAGTGTGAATGCTGTAACTGCAGCGCAGACATTGAAATATTTACCAAGTATTCAAGTACGTGAGCGCTTTATTGGAGATCGTAACGGTATTATTGCTACACGTACTATTGGTACTTTATCAAGCGCACAGAGCATGCTCTATGCCGATGGCGTATTGCTTTCAAATTTACTAGGTAATTCTTTTGCTTTCCCTCCACGCTGGGGTATGGTTTCACCCGATGAAATTGAAAGTATCAGTATGATGTATGGCCCCTTTTCATCCATATATGCAGGAAATTCTTTTGGTGGTGTAATGAGTATTAAGACACGCATGCCAACAAAATTCGAATCGCATGCAAACGTACAAGCGTTTAGACAAAATTTCGAACTCTACGGAACAGATGAAAGTTATGATGGCCAGCATCTATCAGCATCTTTTGGTAATAAAGTAGGAGATTTCTCGTTTTGGCTCGGAGCTGATCATCTAGAAAATGAAGGGCATCCAATGAATTTTTCAACTACTGGCGCATCAACCGGCGCCGTAGGTGCTGGCCCAACAGTGACAGGTGCTTTTGAGGACAAAGATAATAGAAATGAAGAGCGTGTTGTTTTTGGTGCAAATAGTATCGAAGAAACACGTCAAGACCAAATAAAATTTAAAGCAGCTTATGATATTACACCCACATTAAAAGTAAACTATACACTGGGGGTTTGGGACTTTAGTGGCGATAGAAACATTGAGTCTTACATTAAAGATGATGCTGGTAATACTATATTCAACGGCCTTGTTAATTATAAAGGTAATGAATATAGAGTTGCTCGACTTGAGCCAGGTAAAAGCGAAAGTTTGCACATCATGCAAGCGCTTGACTTTCAATCAAATACGGAAGGCTTCTTTGATTGGCAGCTAACCTTGTCAGATTATAATTACCAAAAAGATAGGAGCACTCGCTCACAAGCGCCGAGTAAGGGTAGTGTGATTGATGGTAATCCTTTTCTTAATCGTGTTGGACGGGTGGATGATTTATCTGGCACTGGTTGGACCGTATTTGACGCACTCGCAACATTAAGACCCAAAGCACATGAAATAGACGTGGGTTATCACATTGATGACTATCAGCTAAGAAGTAGAAGAAACGATACGGCTGATTGGTCGGTAGGATCTAAAGAAGGGCTGATTAATACAACACGTGGACAAACGCAAACTCAAGCGTTATTCGTGCAAGATAAATGGCAGATTAACCCGGACTGGGCCTTGACGACAGGTCTGCGTGGTGAAAACTGGAAAGCAGATAATGGTCGTTTCCAAACGGCAACAGAAGCGGTGACTTATGCCAAACGATCAGAAACAAGATTTTCACCAAAATTATCGCTTAGTTACGAGCCACAACCTGCATGGGGTTTTCGTGCTTCTGCAGGGCAGGCTTATCGCTTCCCTACAGTTACAGAGCTTTATCAACCCTTGCAGAATGGCAATAATTTGGTCGAGAACAACCCTAATTTAAAACCAGAAGAAGTCATTGCCATTGAGTTGACGGCTGAGCGTCGCTTTGACAATGGCATATTGCGCATCAGCTTATTTAATGAAGAAAAGTATGACGCCTTATTAAGACAAACACTGACTAACGGCAGTGTTATTTCATTTGATACCGGAATTTGTGATAACGGCAGAGGTTGTACGTTTACACAAAATATTGATCATATACAGACCTATGGGGTAGAGTTTGCCGCAGATTGGCAGGATGCGTTTATTAATGGTTTAGATTTGATGAGCAGCATTACGCTGACAGATGCAAAAATTAAAGAGAATAAAGCTGCTCCTGATACTGAAGGTAATAAATCATTACGTATTCCAAGCAGTATGGTGAAAATGGTTGCCACCTACCGTCAAGGCATTAATATTACTTATAGCTTAGCTACCCGGTACAGTGGGCGACAATACGGAACATTAGATAATAGTGATATTAATCGGGATACATTTGGTGGTGTGAGTAAGTTTTTTGTCGTTGATATAAAAGCGAATTATAAATTTGCTAAGCAATGGACTGCTTCTGTTGGTATAGATAATTTAAATAATTACGAATCTTTTGTATTCCATCCTTATCCTCAACGGACTGGGTATTTGCAAGCAAAATTTGATTATTAGTTTAATGTCAGTTAGTTTCATTAATAGTGCAGGTGCATAAAGTTTGTGCCTGAACGTTATAAGTTGTTAATTAAAACGGAGTAGATAAAAGTAATGAGAAGCTTAATATTGGTTTTCAGTATGCTAATCGGCGGGTTTGTTGGTAATACTTTTGCACATGAGGCACATACTAAAAATAGTGCTAACAAGTTGGCTATTAGCATGGCCTTTGATCAGCAAGGTCTGTTATGGCGTGCGAGAGTGCGTGATGGCATAATTTTTGTGGATAAGAGTACCGATAAAGGCACCACATTCTCTAAGCCAACTAAAGTGAATGCAAAACCTCAGAAAATAGCAGCAAAAGGGGAAGCGCGGCCTAAAATTGCCATTGCCCCACATGGCAATATATACCTTACTTGGACCCAAGGATTAACTAAGCGTTTTACAGGCTATATATGGTTTTCGCGTTCTATAGATGGTGGGAAAAGTTTTGAGAAACCCAAAATTGTCCATCAAGACAGAGCTGAAATTACGCATCGCTTTGATGCGTTAAACGTTGCCAAAGATGGAAAAATAACGATTGCTTGGGTTGATAAACGAGATCTAGAAGCGGCTAAAAAAGTGGGTAGAAAGTACACTGGTGCTGCGATTTATTATGCGACATCAAATAATGCGGGTAAAAGTTTTGCTATAGAGAAAAAGCTAGCAGATTATTCATGTGAATGTTGCCGTATTGCAATAACAAACAAGCCTGATGGCACTCCTGTGGCAATGTGGCGGCATGTTTTTCCTGGCAGTGAAAGAGATCATGCAATTGCTGAAATTAATAATCAACGAGCAAAAATTATTAGAGCTAGTTATGGGCACTGGAAATTGGATGGTTGCCCACATCATGGTGCTGCTCTGACTTATGGCGAGGGTTTTGGCTATCATATGGCTTATTTTGATGGGGCAGGCGAAACCCCAAGCTTAAAGTACGCCCGCATGGATGGTGAGGCTTGGGTATCATCGCCACCAAAAAGATTTGGCAATATGCAACACTTGGCCGGCCATCCCGCAATACTGAGCGCTGGTGAAAATGTTTATCTAGTATGGCAGGAGCGCAATGCTGGCAAGCCTGAAATTCATGGCATGCAATCTTATGATGGTGGAAGAAGCTGGACTGATGTTCAATTAATTGTAAGCAAAAGTGGTAAATTAGATTACCCAGAACTAAATTCGCATAAAAATACAGTGTACTTGACAGTTAATTCTGAGTTAGAAGGATTGAAAGTTATAGAAATATCAAAATAATGTTGCCTAACGCAGAGTATATGACACGTTTTACCTCATATTTTTAAAAATATGCCGTATATATTCATTATCGTTAAATCAAAATAATTATACATATCCCACCGATTATTATTGATATTGAAGCCTCTGGTTTTGGCTCTGGCAGTTACCCAATTGAAATTGGCTATGTAAAAGATGAGGGTGATGCTTGGTGCTCACTGATTAAGCCAGAAAAAGAATGGTAACATTGGGATGACAATGCGGCAGTATTGCATAATATTGCTTGTCAAGACCTGCTAGAGTTTGGTAGAAATGCGCTAAGTATTTCCAATCAGCTGAACGAATTTTTTTTTAGGCAATACTATCTACTGCGATGATTACACGTGATTGAGTTGTTTGTTTGATAGCGCAAATGTCTCGCTATATTATAAATTAGAAGATATACGCAAAATATTGACATCAAATTAAGAAGCGATATGGCATGATACCAAGCAGAAGTTGTTAGAATTGAGCTCACAAAAACGTCATCGCGCAAGCTTAGATGCAAAGCTAATACAAACCGCTTGGCTAAAAACTGCAGAATCTGGGTTATTAATATCCTAATCATTTTAGCCTTGGATAAGGCTATTGAATATTCTTAAAACAACCTCATTATATATATAACTTAATTGTTTTTATAAAGGGGTGTTGCCATGCGTTTTGATAAACTTACAACCAAATTTCAACAAGCACTGGCTGATGCACAAAGTCTTGCATTAGGTGCCGATCATTCAACCATAGAGCCTCAACATTTATTATTAGCTTTACTCAATCAGGAGGACAGTAGTGCTTCGGCACTGCTTATGCGAGCAGGCGTACAAGTTAACGCACTTAAGTTCGCATTAAATAATGCGATCGAAAACCTACCTAAAGCGCAAGAAGCTAGCGGTGAAATTGCGATTTCTCGTGATCTAAATAACCTGCTTAATATCACCGATAAACTCGCCCAAAAACGTAACGATACTTACATTGCCAGCGAGATGTTTTTGTTAGCATTGGCTGATAACAAAGGTGAGGTAGGGAAGCTATTGAAGAAAAATGGCTTAGTCAAAAATGCACTTGAAGCGGCAATTATGGCAGTTCGTGGTAATGAGAGTGTAGATAATCAAGAAGCGGAAGGTCAGCGTGAGGCGCTAAAAAAATACACATTAGACTTAACTGAACGTGCAAGCATGGGCAAGCTAGACCCTGTGATTGGGCGTGATGATGAAATTCGTCGAGCGATTCAAGTGCTATTACGCCGTACTAAAAATAACCCAGTACTTATTGGTGAGCCAGGTGTTGGTAAAACTGCCATTGTTGAAGGATTAGCGCAGCGCATTGTCAATGGTGAAGTGCCTGATAGTTTACGTAATAAAAAAGTACTGTCACTCGATATGGCAGCTTTGTTGGCAGGTGCTAAATACCGTGGCGAATTTGAAGAGCGCTTAAAGGCAGTGCTTAAAGAGATTGCGCAGGATGAAGGCCAAACCATCGTCTTTATTGATGAAATGCATACCATGGTAGGCGCTGGAAAAAGCGAAGGTGCAATGGATGCAGGTAATATGCTAAAACCAGCATTAGCACGAGGTGAGTTGCATTGCGTTGGTGCGACTACCTTAGATGAGTATCGTAAATATATTGAAAAAGATGCTGCGCTTGAGCGGCGATTCCAAAAAGTACTGGTTGATGAGCCAAGTGTGGAGGCGACGGTAGCTATTTTGCGAGGATTAAAAGAAAAGTATGAATTGCATCATGGTGTAGAAATTACTGACCCTGCAATTGTAGCGGCGGCTGAGTTATCGCATCGCTATATCACTGATCGTTTCTTACCAGATAAAGCGATTGATTTGATTGATGAGGCAGCTAGCCGAATTAAGATGGAAATTGACTCCAAACCAGAAGTGATGGATAAATTAGCACGACGGCTAATTCAATTAAAAATTGAACGTGAAGCAGTACGTCGAGAAAAAGATGAAGGTAGTAAAAAACGCTTTAGCCTCATTGAAGAAGAAATTAACCAGTTAGAAAAAGAATACGCCGATTTAGAAGAAATTTGGAAAGCTGAAAAAGCTCAGGTGCAAGGTTCTGCGCATATTAAAGAAGCCATTGAAAAAATAAAGTTTGAGATGGAAGAAGCGACACGTAAAGGCGAATGGCAAAAAGTCTCTGAGTTGCAATATGGTGAACTTCCGGAACTAGAAGCACAATTAAAACATGCCGCAAGCTCAGAAAATGAACGGGTTGACGTTAAATATAGAATGCTACGTACAGAAGTTGGTGCGGAAGAGATTGCAGAAGTCCTCAGCAGAGCAACAGGTATTCCTGTCAATAAGATGTTAACAGGTGAACGCGATAAGCTATTAGCGATGGAAGATAAATTACATGAACGCGTTGTTGGGCAAGATGAAGCAGTACGATTAGTGTCTGATGCCATTCGTCGCTCTCGCTCTGGTTTAAGTGACCCCAATAGGCCCTATGGTAGTTTCTTATTTTTAGGCCCAACAGGTGTCGGTAAAACAGAGTTATGTAAATCTTTAGCTAACTTTTTGTTTGATTCAGAAGACCATTTGATTCGTATCGACATGAGTGAGTTTATGGAAAAGCACTCTGTCTCGCGCATGATTGGTGCGCCTCCTGGCTATGTTGGTTATGAAGAAGGTGGCACTTTAACTGAGGCTGTTCGCCGTAAGCCTTACTCTGTTATTTTGCTAGATGAAGTAGAAAAAGCGCATCCTGACGTGTTTAATGTGCTGCTGCAAGTTTTGGACGAAGGGCGGTTAACTGATGGACAAGGACGTACGGTAGATTTTAAAAACACAGTGATTATTATGACAAGCAACCTCGGTAGTCAGATGATTCAAAGTATGTCTGATCAAGATTATCAAGTAGTCAAGCTAGCCGTAATGGGTGAAGTTAAATCACACTTTAGGCCAGAATTCGTCAACCGTATTGATGAGGTTGTCGTTTTCCATTCGCTAGGTGAGGAAAATGTGCGAAAAATTGCCAATATTCAATTAGAATATTTATCACAGCGTTTAAATGCGATGGAGATGCAGTTGACGATCACAGAGGCGGCAGTAGCAGAAATTGCTAGTGCTGGGTTTGATCCTGTGTATGGTGCAAGACCCCTAAAACGTGCGATTCAAAGTGAAATAGAAAACCCATTAGCGCGTGAAATTTTAGCAGGAAACTTTATTGCAGAAGATACTATTACCATTGATATGAAGGCGGGTAAAATGGTTTTTAGTAAAATCTAAGTAGTAATTAACTAGAAGAAAGTATGGCAAGCTGGCAGCGTTATATTATTGGTATTTGTCTAGCTGTTTTTAGCATGACTAGCTTTGCCATGGTTCAGACACAAATGGAGGTTTTTGATAACGAGCCACCGTTTGTTAAAGATTTATTAGTGCGTGCTAGCCAGTTAGATACTGGTCAGAATAATATAGAAACAGCTTGGCAAGCAGCTGATTTATATTGTGAAGCATCGCGTTATGGTAGTGCAGAGGCTATGTATCGGCTAGGTATGTTGTATGCCTTTGGCAATGGTGTCGAAAAAAGTCGAAATTTTGCTGCTAATTTGTTTGGTCTAGCAGCGACACTTGGACATTTTGAAGGCCAAAAAATGCTTGAGACTATTGAAATACGAACTATAGATACGCCACCGTGCGTATTGTCTGCGGTCAAGCCAAAGCGCGCGCTAGATTTGTACTATGGTCAATATAATGGTGCTCCTGCTATTGATCGATATATCGCTAAGCTACCTGAGAATAAACTCTGGGTGGTAAATTTGGTTGATACGATTGCTGATTGGTATAAAGTAGATAAGAAGTTGGTGTTATCGATTATTGCTGCAGAATCGAATTTTAAAGTGTCCGCCATGTCCAACAAAAATGCACATGGATTAATGCAGTTAATTCCAGTGACGGCTGAGCGCTTCAATGTAAAAAATGCTTATAACGCTAGCCAAAATATTAAAGGTGGTGTCACCTATTTGCGTTGGTTATTGTCTTACTTTAGAGGTGATGTGGTGTTGGCAGTCGCTGCCTATAATGCAGGTGAAGGTACCGTAGATAGATATAAAGGTGTCCCGCCGTATAAGGAAACTAAAGCTTACGTAAAAAAGGTGCTCAGTTTGTATCAATTAAAGCGTCATCATTTCGATGAAAGTATCGCGCGTGCTTCACCCATTGTTAAGAAAGTGAGATTGCAATGAAACTCAATTTATTATTGGCAGTATTCATAACATTATTTTTACTAAGTGGCTGTGCTAGTACAGGTAAGAATCAAAGCCAACAAGGTCAAGTGAAGCGTATAACGCCAGAAGAACTTGAGAAATTATTGCCGCCACCAATAGCTACCTTTACCTTAGAAGAAATTATTTTTGATTCGAAGCAAGGGAAAAGTGTCGATGAAGTTATCGACAAGATTAAAACGAGTGAATCACGTTATGATTTAGATACGGCAGAAGTTTTGGATTTAAGCAAGCAAGGGGTAGATGTAAATGTGCTTGATTACATACAACAAGCTAATGAGCTGGCAAACCAGAATGCCATTGCTGAGCAAATGAATAAAGTAGCAAAAGAAAAGGAAAATGCGCTTCGACAGCTAAGGCATGAGCGTTTGTTTTCACGCGATCGCTTTTATAATCCATTTTGGTATTCTAGGTTTGGTTTATATAGTGGTCATCCTTTTGGCTATCGTTATCACCCAGGGTCACGTTTTGGTTGGTAAGTCAGCAATACTCATTTTTAATGAATATTTATTTGAGAGTATCTACCTGTCTATTAAGATTAGATCTAAACTATTAACATTCAATTCTTAACAGGCAATACACGTTTATGCAGCAATTTACTCAAACTATTGAAGTTAATACGCAAAGTCGTAAGTTGTACGACATTACGCCGCAAGTCATTAGCTGGGCTAATGACCAAGGTCTGAGTACAGGCTTGCTGACGCTGTATATTCAACATACTTCTGCCAGTTTATTAATTAACGAAAATTATGACAGTGATGTGCTGGTAGATTTGCAGTCTTTTTTTAATCGATTGGTACCGGATGGTGATTCACTTTTTATTCATACGGCAGAAGGCCCTGATGATATGCCTGCGCATGTGCGTACTGCATTAACCCAGACTAGCTTAGCTATCCCAGTAATGGACGGAAAAGTAGCGCTCGGTCAATGGCAGGGTTTGTTTTTGTTTGAACATAGGCATATGTCAGCCTCGCGTCAGATTATTATGCATTTGATCGGCGAATAACTTTTCTGCTATGGTTGTTCATGAGCGTATACTCACTTCAAAAGAAAAAGAAATATATCAGCCATATTTTGCACATACTGTTATAGAGCAAGCACGCGTTATTAATGGCCGTGTTCCTTTTTGGCTGAGTAAAAAAATGTGCACTGTGGTGCTGGGGCGCCGCATTTATTTTCGTAAAAATTATTATCAGTCAAATATCGTGCATGGTATCGAGTTGCTTGGTCATGAGCTTATGCACGTTTCACAATTTATGCACACATGAGTTATTTGAAATACCTGTGGTCATGTCGAAAGGGCTATGAATGCAGTCAATATGAAGTAGATGCTCACGCGATAGGGCGACTAATTGCGACAGAATATCAAAAAAATAACAACATTTTACAAACTTTAATGTTTATTTAACGGTATAGCTATGCTTATCGTTGTCAAGTAACGTTAGTTTTGCTATGGTTAAGGTACTAAATTCTTGTTTAGTTTATGGAGAGGATAAAAAATGACAAATAAATTGAAATTCCTAGTTCCAGCTTTATTGGCTGGTTTTATTATGGTTGGTTGTGGTCAGCAAGCTGAGGATGGTATGCCAGCTGCCGAAGAGACAATGAATGATATGGCAGGTACAGCTTCAGATGCAGCAGAAGCAGTTGAAGAAGCTGCATCAGACATGGCTGATGCAACATCAGACATGGCTGAGTCAGTGACTAATGAGCCAGGTGGTTATGTGCCAGCTGATGATGAATTAGTTCCTGGTGAAACTAGACCGTAATACTATAAAACCTAGTTTCTAGTTAGCAAGTCAAAAAAGTGCACTTTATAGTGCGCTTTTTTTATGAGGTGTTTTTATTTTTCATGAGCTAGGTATGATTACACTGAACTCTAAAGTTCTACCGAATAGTGCTCCATTTGAGTGGGTCAAATGGAATGCTTTTTCGCCTTAATTCATAATACAAGCCATTGCTTGGGTTGCCTCCTGTATTGCCAACTGTTGCAATAGTGTCGCCACCTTTAACTTCTTGTCCTACATCTTTTAATATTGATTGATTATTGCCGTATAAGCTCATGTAGCTACTGCCGTGATCAACAATAATTAAGTTACCAAAACCTCGCATCCACTCAGCAAAGACTATACGGCCACTTGCAACAGACTTTACATTCTCACCTTCTTTGGCACGAATAAACAAACCTTTCCAAGGAATGCCACTATCCAGTCGCGCTTTTCCAAAGCGATTCATTAACTCCCCACGGACAGGCAATTTGAGTTTTCCCTTTAATGAAGAAAAACGCACGCCAGCAAAGCTGTTATCAGGCGTTGTATTATTTTTGGCGACGATTTTAGGATTCTTTTTAGTGTTTTTCTTGGGTGGTCTTCTTTTTCTTTGTTTACTTAGTTCAGCTAGTTTTTTTACTAAACTAGAAAGTTGCTTTTCATCACGCTTTAATTTTTTAATCTGACCACGTTGTTTGGTAATTTGCTTAGATAGCTTTTTAAGCACAGATGCTTTTTCTTGTTTTTGTTTGGCTAATTTTTTTTGTTCAGCTTCTTGTTTGAGCGCTAAATTGCTTACTTCTTTTAATGCGCTTGTGGTTTTAAGGTTTATAGATTTTATTTGATTTAAGTTTTTTTGCATATCACTAATGAGTATAGTGTGTGCTGTAGCAATATAAGATTGGTACTTTAAATCTCGGGAAATCTGATTAGGACTTTTGTTTTGTAATAGTAATTGTGTATAACTCTGATTGCCTAGCGCATATCGTTGATATAGTAGTTTACTTAATTGCTTTTGCTGTATTTCTATTTTCCCTTTTACTGATACTGATTCTTTTTTAAGTTCTGTGAGTTTGCTTTTCTTTTCTTTTTCTTTCTCTTTGATATTACGTAGTTTTTTATTGGCAACACTAATGGCCGTTTCAGATGCCTTCAAGGCATCTGTCACATCATTATGTTTAGTTTCTTTACTATGTAACTCTTTTTTTATCGCTTTTATTTTTGCTTTAATGCCACTTAAATCTTTTTTTGCGTTATCGACTTTTTTCTCCGCATTGCTTAAGCCTGAATGCAGCCCAATGCTAATAAAAAACAGTATTAAAAAAAGATGTGATAATTTGCGCATTAAAGAAATTTAGTCAGTAAACTTAACTAAATTACGACCTGTCATTTCACTTGGTTGTGGTAACCCCATCAAATGTAATAGAGTTGGTGCAAGGTCGGATAGCGCACCCTTGTCTGATAACACTGCTTTACGGCCAATATAAATCATCGGCACTAGGTTGGTCGTGTGTTGTGTATGTGGTTGATTATGTTTGTAGTCTTGCATCAGTTCAGCATTGCCATGATCAGCCGTAATAATCACTTCTGCACCTGCTTTTTGCGCCGCTTCGACCACTTTTTCTACGCATGTGTCCAATGTTTCCACCGCTATAATAGCTGCGTCTAAGACGCCGGAATGGCCAACCATGTCACAGTTCGCATAATTACAAATAATTGCATCATATTTTTTTGCACTAATGGCTTCAACTAAGTTTTTTGTCACTTCAAATGCGCTCATTTCTGGTTTTAAATCATAAGTCGCAACATCAGGTGAAGGGACTAAAATACGGTCTTCCCCTTTGAACACTGTTTCTTCCCCACCATTAAAAAAGAATGTCACATGCGGATACTTCTCAGTCTCTGCAATACGTAGTTGTGTTAATTCTAAGCTTTCTAAATACTCACCAAAGGTGTTTTCTACACTAAAAGGCGCAAATACAGGGGTCGCTTTTTTCTGATTTTTATCATATTGAGTGAGTGTTAAATAATTGGAAAGTGCTGGCACACGGTCACGTTTAAATCCAGAAAAATTATCATTTAGCAGCGCGTCCGTTAATTGTCGTGCGCGATCACTACGGAAATTCATGAAAAAAATTGTATCACCATCTTCTAATAATAAGGGTGCTTCGTCTGGCTTGCGTATGGCTGTACACTGAACAAACTCATCATTTTCCTTGCGTTTATAAGCGCTATGAAGCCCTTCGCTCGTTGTTGGTTCGGTAAACATGCCTATACCATCTACAATCATTTTGTAAGCTGGCGCAACACGGTCCCAGCGATTATCCCTATCCATACCGTAAAAGCGACCACTAATGCTGGCAATTTTACCTATATTAAGTGCTTTAATTTTATCTTCCAACCCAGTAAGGTAAGGTGCTGCACTAATCGGTGGCGTATCACGACCATCTAAAAACGCATGTATATAGATTTTACTTAAGCCTTGTTGCGCAGCCATTTCTAGCATGGCATAAATATGTTCTTGATGACTATGTACGCCACCATCTGATAACAGTCCCAGTATATGCAAGGCTTTGTTGTTTGCTTTGAGCGTTTGAAGCGTTTTAATAAGCGTTGGGTCTTTAAAAAATTCACCTGTTGAAACGCTGTTGTTAATACGTTCGAAATCTTGAAAAACGACACGGCCAGCGCCAATATTAAGATGACCAACTTCTGAGTTGCCCATTTGACCATCAGGCAATCCAACATAATGCTCTGAAGCATTGATATGCGTATAGGCAAAATTTCGCTTAAACCAGTCTAGGTTTGGTGTGTTTGCTAAAGCAATGGCATTATCTTTGGATTCTTCTCGATTTCCAAATCCATCTAGAATTAATAAAACTACAGGCGTTACTGACATGTTAAAAACTTTTATTGATTGAAGTAGTTACATTATAATGGTTGGGCATTCAAAAAACATATAAAACAACAAAAACCAACCTTTACAGCTATTGAATATTTATCAAATGGCTACATCTATTAGTAATAAATAAAAAAGGAATATTTTGGAATTTATAAGCGAAAACGCGATTTATATTGGTTTGCTACTAGGATCAGGCCTTGCTTTGCTATGGCCGTTACTCAATGGCAATGCAAGTGGTGTAGTTAATTTGTCACCATCTGAGGCTGTGTTACTTATGAACCGGGGTAAGGTGCTAGTGTTAGATGTGCGTGATGAAGCCGAGTTTTCTAATGGACATATCCAAGGTGCTAGGCATGTGCCATTGGCCGAATTAGCAACACGTATTAAAGAAATTGAAAAATTTAAAGAAAAACCAGTCTTAGTGCATTGCCAGCGCGGTATGCGCGCTAAAAGTGCTTGTAGTATTTTACGAGGGCTGGAGTTTAGTCAATTAAGTAATCTACAAGGTGGTTTGGATAACTGGGTAGCTGCAAAAATGCCTTTGGTCAAAAGTTAAATATGGAGAACAGTGTGACTAAAAATATTGTAATGTATACCAGTGCCACCTGCCCGTTTTGTATGAATGCAGAACGTCTACTTGTAAGTAAAGGTGTTTCTGAGATTAATAAAATCCATGTTGATTTGCACCCAGAGTTGCGTGCCGAAATGATGGAAAGAACTGGCCGACGCACTGTGCCACAAATTTATATTAACGAACGGTACGTTGGTGGCTTTGATGATCTACATGCTTTGGACGTTAAGGGTGAGCTTGATTCACTATTAGCATCTGGTGGCTAGGGGTTCATTCATAAAAAGTTTGAATTAGATGATTAATTGTTGATATCACGTTAAAATGTTGTTCCAAATAAATCGCTTGCTAAGCATTTCAATCGTTTAGACATGACTAATAACAATACATTATTACCCCAACAATTTAAATAAGAGAGATTAGGAAAAAAAATGGCTCAAGATAAAAAAGCTGCTTCAGCAGAGGCAGCGTCCCCATCAGCACCAGAAGAGGCACAGCAAGCTGGCTTTGCAATAGAAAAACTATACATTAAAGATGCTTCAATTGAGGTGCCTAATGCACCACAAATCTTCACAGAGCGCACGGCGCCACAAGTGAACGTTGAGCTAGCTAATAATGCTAAGAAATTAGACGATGGTGTGTTTGATGTTGCAATTAAAGTGACCGTCACTGCTAAAATTGATGAAAATACAGCATTTTTGGTTGAAGTCGTACAGGCAGGTATCTTTGGTGTACGTAACATCCCAGAAGAGAATCTTGAAGTTATTCTCGCCATTACATGTCCTAATATTTTGTTCCCATATGCAAGAGAAGCTATTTCAGACATGGTGACGCGCGCAGGCTTTATGCCAGTGCTACTTAATCCAATTAATTTTGAAGCGCTATATCAACAGCAGAAGCAAGCTGAAGCTTCAGGCGAGCCTAACTAATTATTTGTTATTATTGCGATATGTTGCAAATACTTAAGACTTTATCAAACCCAAGTGCAGTCTTGCTATGCTTGGGTTTGTGTTTTTCTCAACTTTCACACGCTATTGAGTTTCGTTCAATTGTGCCTATCAAAGCAGTCACTTTAGATGCGCCATCTGTCGAAGCAAGGAAAGTTTATATCCTCAATCAAGGTAACCCTGTGGAAATCATTGTGGATTTGGGTGGTTGGTTAAAAGTACGTGATCAACAAGGCGGTTTAAGTTGGTTGCAAAGCAAAGACTTGAGTACAAAACGTACCGTATTACTTTTAGTTGAGGCAGAGTTAAAAGCATTGCCAAACAATAGTTCTGCATTGGTTGCATCAGTTGAAAAAGATGTAGTACTGGAGTTGCTGTCGCCAGCGATAAATAATGGCTGGATTAGAGTAAAGCATCACGATGGCGTTTCTGGGTATATTCAAAGCACTCAAGTTTGGGGTGTTCGTTGAAAAAAATTGCAGTGCTAGGCGCCGGTGCTTGGGGTACTGCAGTTGCTATGCATGTAAGTAATCAGCATCATGTTACGCTTTGGGGGCGAAATGCAGGCCATGTTTCAGGCATGCGAAAGGCGCGGTCAAACCCACTCTATCTAGGTGATTTTAAATTCAATGATAATTTAATCCTTGAAGAGAATTTAGCAGTTGCAGTTGATGGCGCTGATTTGATACTTTCAATCGTACCTACTGCTGGTTTTAGGACTATTTTAAAAGCACTTAAAAAGCTAGGGTCAACACAAGATATTATATGGGCGCATAAAGGTTTAGAGCCTGAAACAGCTAAGCTGCCCTATGAGGTTGCGATTGAAGAGCTTGGTGCAAACCAGAGATGGGGCGCGTTATCAGGTCCAAGCTTTGCGGCTGAGTTGGTGCGTGGCTTGCCTACAGCAGTGACATTAGCCGCGAATGATGGTGAATTTGCATTACACGCAGCTAGTTTGATTCACAGCGGGTCATTACGTGTTTACGATAGTACTGATGTGATTGGTGTATCGGTTGGCGGGGCTGTGAAAAATGTTATGGCTATAGCCGCAGGTATTTCAGATGGTATGGGTTTTGGGAATAATGCGCGTGCTGCAATGATTACGCGTGGGCTTGCAGAAATTACGCGATTTGGCATTGCGCTGGGCGCTAAACCTGAAACTTTTATGGGCTTAGCAGGCGCTGGAGATTTAATTCTAACGTGCACTGGCCAATACTCTAGAAATAGAGAGGTTGGTATACAGCTAGCCAGCGGTAGGTCTCTAGAAGATGTTTTACAAGGCTTGGGTCACGTAGCCGAAGGTGTTAGTACAACGAGAGAAGTGATGCGACGCGCAAATCAAATTGATGTGGATATGCCAATCACTTTTGAGGTTAATCAAGTCTTAAGTCATGGCAAGTCTGCAAAAGAAGCCGTGATGGATCTACTAAATCGCGAACAAAAACCTGAAGCTGTTTAAAAGTATAACTTTGTCTTAACTATTTTTCACTCTAAAAGCTCTAGAATTTATTTTCACATATCGTATATTTTGTACTGCGTATGAATTCAATTTATTTTGACTAACTTAAAGGTTGTGATTTTGACCATTAAGATTGCTTAGCTAACTGCCGCCTTCAAAATCAATTTGTCGCCAAGCTTCGTAAAGCAATACGGCTGCGGAGTTCGATAGATTCAAACTCCTGCTTTCTGGCAACATAGGCAAACGAACTCTATTTTCGGCTGGAAACTCATTTCGAACTTCATCTGGTAGCCCACGGGTTTCTGGGCCAAAAACAAACACATCTTCTGCTTGGTATTGAATATTGCTATGGCGGGTGCTGCCTTTAGTGGTGATTGCAAACATGCGCTTGTCTGCTAGTGCAGTTTTACACGCTGCCCAATCCTTATACACTATTAAAGTTGAAAATTCATGATAATCTAGCCCTGCACGTCTAAGTTGCTTATCTTCCAGCTTAAAACCAAGCGGCTCAACCAAATGTAATTGCGCGCCACTGTTGGCACATAAACGAATAATATTACCTGTGTTAGGTGGAATTTCAGGTTCAAATAAGACGATGTGAAACATAGTTTAAAGTGATAAGGTTCTAGAAAATACCCAACATTTTACATGCTTTGCTCCTGATTTCTTAGTGTCTTTGTAAGTTCATTTAAACTAGCGCCTGCGGACATCACATCATCAATAATGGCAGTGTGTTTATTCTCAATATTACTTTGGCGATAGCCCCTACTTTTTAAAACCTCGCTAATACTTTTAACACGCTATTTAAATATTAAACTTGCTTGGGGAAATGTAAGTTCGTAACGCCGAATACTTTTATGATATAAAAATCGTATTTTTTTGCAATTTTTAAAGCTTGACTAAATCCACGCTCTTTTAATGGGTTAGGGTGCGTTGGCATAGGTATAATGACCTCAAAGCTATTAGTGGGCGCTTCCCCCCCCAGCAACTTGCCGAACAAATAACTTATCTACAGTTGCTGGTTATATTTTTAATGTTGCATAACAGCATTTATTGGAAAATCATAAGTAAATAATGCCAGTATTATATCGAAGTGTGGTGGTTGACTAATGCATTGCCCACATCAAAGTATTGTTCGACATTAATCCACATTGCGAACACTGATTAGCTAGTAAATATAGGAGCCCTTTTAAGCAGGCCTAACAAATGCTAATCTTATTTTCTGCCATGTAACCACAAAACACACAATCTTGTCTAAAGTTTTGATTTACTAATTATGGCCAACTTAACTTTTGATTAATTTTTAACCAGTTGTTAATGATGTTTTTATTATTACTTTACAGTCTATAGTTTATTGATTATTATCATCAAAATATAAACTGAAAGGCTGGGCATGTTAGAAAATAATGAAGAAAATTTATCACAAAATGTGATAAACACCGATAGTTTAAAAGCGAACAAGACTAGTTGCGATGAAACCGCTGTTAAGCGCTGGAAAGTCAGTGAGCTAGTAGCCTTATTTAACTTGCCTTTTAGTGATTTAATCAATAGAGCACAAACAGTGCATAGAGAAAATTTTGACCCTAATGCTGTTCAGATAAGCACTCTTTTATCAATTAAAACAGGTGGTTGCAGTGAGGATTGTGGTTATTGTCCTCAGGCAGCACGTTACCATACCGAAGTTGAAAATGAGCCAATGATGCCGATTGCAGAGGTGCTAGCTGCAGCAAAAACTGCAAAAGAGAGCGGCGCTAGCCGTTTTTGCATGGGTGCTGCTTGGCGTTCGCCGAAACAAAGAGATTTGGAGCCTGTGCTTAAAATGGTGGCTGAAGTCAAAGCAATGGGTTTAGAAACTTGTGCAACACTAGGTATGCTTAAAGAGGGTATGGCCGAGCAATTAAAAGATGCTGGCTTAGATTATTACAATCATAATTTAGATACTGCACCTGAAAATTACGGTGATGTGATTACTACACGTACTTATCAAGATCGCTTAGACACATTAGATCGTGTGCGAGATGCTGATATCAATGTATGTAGTGGGGGTATTGTGGGTATGGGTGAAACACGAAAACAACGGGCAGGTTTAATTGCACAGTTAGCTAATTTGTCACGACCACCAGAAAGTGTGCCAATAAACTTGTTAACGCAGGTTGAAGGTACGCCGCTGCACGGGACTGAAGAACTTGATGCCTTTGAGTTTGTGCGCACGATTGCAGCTGCTAGAATTGCTATGCCCACAAGCTTCGTGCGTCTTTCTGCTGGCCGTCAGAGTATGAATGAAGGCATACAGGCTTTATGCTTTATTGCTGGTGCAAACAGTATTTTCTATGGTGAAAAACTATTAACAACAGGTAATCCTGAAGCAGAAGTAGACAAAAAACTATTCGACAAGCTCGGTATTCACCCACTTTAAATGCTAGCAGAATTACAACAAGAGTTAGGCCAGCGAGAGTCCAATGGATTGTTACGACAACGGAGATTATTAGATTCTCCGCAAGCTGAATATATTGTTACCAATGATCAGCAATATTTATCATTTTGTAGTAATGATTATTTAGGATTTGCTAATCATCCCAAATTAATAGCAACCATGCAAGCCGCTGCCGGTGAGGCAGGTGTTGGTAGTGGTGCTTCTAACCTCATCACAGGTCACCACCGGTATCATGATGGGTTAGAGAAGCAGCTTGCGGCATTTGTAGATATGCCAGCCGCCTTACTATTTTCAGCAGGGTATATGGCAAATATTGGTGTGCTTGGCGCACTTGTTGGTCGTAAGGATGCTATTTTTGCTGATAAGCTTAATCACGCCTGTTTAAATGATGGTAGTTATTACTCCTTAGCAGCATTTCACCGTTTTCAACATAATGATCTAGACGCTTTAGAGCGTTTGCTTAAATCAAGTAAAGCTAAACGTAAATTGATTGCGGTCGACGCAGTGTTTAGTATGGATGGTGATATGGCGCCATTGAAAGAATACTTAGCATTATGTGAACAATATGATGCGTATTTGTATGTTGATGATGCTCATGGCTTTGGTGTGTTGGGTGAGCATGGCCAAGGGTCGCTAAATCATTGTCAACTGAAATCACCACGCATTATTATGATGGCAACACTAGGCAAGGCTGCCGGTGTAGCAGGTGCATTTGTCGCTGGTGAGCGCATTATTATTGATTACTTAATACAGACAGCCAAAAGCTATGTGTATAGCACACCGGCACCACCAGCGCTTTCAGCCACATTGGCTGAGGCTGTTAATTTAATTGAAAAAGGTGACGATTTAAGATCACACTTACAGCATTTAATCACGATACTTAAAAACAACTTAGATCTAAAAAAATGGCAACTCATGCCATCACAAACTGCTGTACAGCCTTTGTTAGTTGGTAGTAATTATACTGCATTGCAATTAAGCGAGCGTTTGCAAATGCTCGGTATTTTAGTGCCAGCAATACGACCACCAACAGTGCCAAAAAACACAGCAAGACTGCGCATCTCATTATCTGCAGCGCATTCAGAATCAGATGTTTTGCAATTAGCGGCAGCCATTAATGAGTTGGCCTATGAACTTGAAGGTGAATTAACATGACGGTGCATGTGGAAATAGTAGGGCAAGGAAAACCGTTAGTCATGTTACATGGTTGGGGTATGCATAGTGGCGTGTGGCAACCATTAGTTAAAAAACTCTCTTCGCAATATATGCTTTACCTGGTTGATCTGCCTGGTATGGGTAATAGCAAGCCCATAGAACCGTGCCATATACATAGTGTTGCCGAAGAAGTCGCAGAAGTTATCCCTGGTGTAAGTGATATTTTAGGCTGGTCATTAGGCGGCTTGGTCGCACAGCGTATTGCCATTAATCAGTCAGATAGAATTAGACGTTTAATATTAGTGGGTTCAACTCCTTGTTTTGTTCGCCAAGCTGACTGGCATTCAGCAATAGATGGACAGGATTTTAAAGATTTCGCAGAAAGAATTAACTTAGACTACAAGCAAACCATCTTGCAATTTTTAACCTTGCAATGTATGAAAGCGAAAGATGCGCGACAATCGATTAAATTGTTACGCGAAACATTGGCGACTAAACCTGCACCTAGCCAGGCAACATTAGAAAATACGCTTGAGCTGTTATTAAAAACAGATTTACGGCATGAAGTTGATGCTATTCGTAAACCCACATTGTTGATTCATGGCGACCGAGATACATTGGCGCCAGTGCAAGCTGCGCATTGGATGATGCAACAATTGCCAAAAGGCTTTTTAAGAGTCATGTCAGGTGCAGCACATGCGCCGTTTTTATCACATAGCGAGCAGTTCATAGAAGCATTAGATCAGTTCTTAGAACCTGATTTAACTAAATAGTTATGGAAAGCATAGATGAGTATTTAATTGATAAGAAAAGGGTGCGTGCATCGTTTAATCGGGCAGCTAATACTTATGACGCAGCCGCAGTACTGCAAAAGTTAGTGCGTGATGAAATGCTCAACCGCTTAGATTTGATTACAGTCGCACCGAAAAAAATATTAGATCTTGGATGTGGTACAGGCTATGGTAGCTTTCTATTACAAAAACGCTTTAAATCTGCCCAAGTCTTTTCACTAGATTGTGCTTTTTCCATGTTAGAAAAAACATATGAGAAGCAGTCATTCCTAAAAAAAGCTTTAGGTAATAAAAAATTAATTTGTGCTGATATTGAAAACCTACCTGTAGCGGAAGACAATATAGATGTTGTTTGGTCTAATTTGGCGTTGCAATGGTGTAATGATTTAGATAAAAGCTTTGCTGAAATCAATCGAGCATTAAAACCGAACAGCCTCTTTATGTTTAGTACCTTTGGCCCAGATACCTTAAAAGAACTCCGGACTGCTAGCAATAACGAAAAAGCTAATGATCAAGCGGATAACCAAGCTTATAACCAAACGCATGTCAGTCGCTTTATCGATATTCACGACATTGGCGATGCTCTGACTAGAGTAGGGTTCAATGCACCTGTGCTCGATGTTGAGCATTACACACTGACTTATGATGATGTTAGGGGTGTTATGGTGGATTTGAAATCGATCGGCGCCAATAATGCCACTTATGGTCGTGGGCGAGGCTTGGCAGGCAAAGGCTTTTTAAAAAACTTGGCTGAGCAATACGAACAATTCCGTACTGATGATGGCAAGCTACCTGCCACATTTGAAGTGGTTTATGGACATGCGTGGACACCAGAGGCTAAATCTGGGCAAGACTTAGGTGATGGTGTGTCACCGATTAGTTTTAAACTTAGAAGCTAAATAAAACTATTTTTAATCAGCCATGACAGCAGCGTACTTCATTACAGGAACAGATACCGATGTTGGTAAAACCCATGTCGCCTGCCAGTTAATAAAGCAGTTTGTCGCAGAAGGCCTAAAAGTCATTGGCATGAAGCCTGTTGCAGCAGGCTGCGAATTGATAGATGGCGAATGGCTTAATGAAGACGTGCAAAAGCTAACTGCAGCTAGTAATATACAAGCGCCTAAAGAACTGATTAATCCATACTGTTTTAATGAATATATCGCACCGCACTTAGCGGCTGAACAAGCGGGTTTGGAAATTCAAATTGCTAAAATAAAACAAGCTTATGATGAATTAACGACGATGGCAGATGTGGTCATAGTTGAAGGTGCAGGTGGTTTTTTAGTGCCACTTAACAGACAAGAGAGTTTGGCTGATTTAGCACTAGTATTAAATATCCCAGTCGTGTTAGTCGTCGGCATGAAACTAGGTTGTATTAACCACAGTTTGCTAACGGTAGAAGCCATTAAAGCACGAGGTTTAGTATTGCATGGTTGGGTGGGAAATTATATTGACCCAGGGATGCAGTTACGGGAAGCTAATATAGAAACGATTACTAAACAACTGCAACTAGTGCCAATGTTTAAATCTAAGTGGGTTGATTGAAAACTTAACGTTTAAATTAAAGAGTGACTTTGCCCGTCTTGCTTAAATGATAGATTAGCAGGTAAATACATATTTCCCATTAACTTTTTTAGGTCTAACAAAACTAAAACATATGAATAGGCGCTAAGCTGAATGCTAAATTTATTTTAAAACTTATTAGCTACTAACTGGAATTTTAATTACCCTAATGAAAGCTTAGGCAAGCGACTTTAGGTTTATTTGGAAGGGTACAGCTGATGCTGATGGATATATTCAACAACTGCATCTGGCACTAAATACCGCGCTGATTCTTTATGCTGCAACAGGCCCCTAATATGCGTTGCACTAATATCTTGCGCAGTAACTTTTTGCATGATGATAAAGCCAGACTTTTCAGCTTTTAAGTCTGCCTGCCGCTCTGTGTAATGGTCGCGTAACAGTTCCCTTAGCTCGTTGGGCAGTTTTTCCTGTACTTGTGTCTGCGGCCTTTGTATAAATACGATATGAGCATAAGCCAATAGCTCTTGCCAACGGTGCCAAGTGTTGAGATTTATAAAGACATCGCTACCCATCATTAAACACAGTGCTGTGCCTTTATCTAAAGATTCTCGCAGTGAAATAAGGGTGTCGATCGTATAAGAAGCACCATTACGTTTTAGTTCTAGTGTGTCTAGCGTGAACTGAGCGTTATCTGCGATAGCAGCTTGCACCATGGCAGCGCGGTGTTCTGCCGATGCTGCAACACTATCTTTATGTGGAGGCTTAGCTGAAGGGATAAACTTGACTTCATCCATCGCTAACGCGGCAGCTAGTTCTTGGGCCATGCGTAAGTGACCGAAATGAATCGGGTTAAATGTACCGCCAAGTATGCCGACTAGTCGCATGGTTTTAATTTATAGAGTTTTAATTGATGAAGTTAAAATTTTGTAGCACGATTTAAGTGCGAATGTGACCGTCGCCTAAAACGACATACTTAAGCGAAGTAAGGCCTTCTAAACCAACAGGGCCACGAGCATGTAGTTTATCAGTTGAGATGCCAATCTCTGCACCTAATCCATACTCAAAGCCATCTGCAAATCGGGTAGAGGCGTTGACCATGACACTACTTGAATCAACATCGCGCAAGAACTGACGTGATTTAGTGTAACTTTCAGTCACAATGCTTTCTGTGTGCTGTGAAGAATGTTCGTTAATATGCGCAATCGCATCATTCAAGCTACCAACCACTTTGCAAGAAATAATAGCGTCTAAATACTCAGTGTAATGATCTTCATTAGTGGCGACTTTTGCTTTTTTAACAATGGCACATGTTTCTGTGCAGCCACGAATTTCTATACCATTATTGATCAGCACTGCCGCAATTTTAGGTAGCATCTCTTTTGCAATAGTACGATGAATAAGTAAAGACTCAGCTGTATTACAGGTACCTAAGCGCTGCGTTTTACTATTTTCTACAATGTTAAGTGCTTTTTCAATATCAGCATCACTATCTACATATACATGGCAGTTACCATCTAAATGTTTAATAACAGGAATGCGTGCATCGTTAGAAATTCGCTCAATTAAGCCTTTGCCGCCGCGTGGCACAATCACATCCACATAATCTTTCATGGTGATGAGCTCCCCAACTGCTGCGCGGTCAGTGGTTTCAACTACTTGCACCACTTCTTTTGGTAATCCAGCTTTTTCCAAGCCTTCATGCACCAGTTTTGCTAACGCTTGGTTGCAATGAATCGCTTCTGAACCACCACGTAAAATGGCGGCATTGCCAGACTTGATGCATAAGCCAGCAGCATCAGCTGTAACGTTAGGACGCGCTTCATAAATAATACCAATGACGCCTAAAGGTACGCGCATTTGGCCGACCTGAATGCCACTTGGCATGTATTTTAAATTATTCATTTGACCAATAGGGTCCGCTAAACCAGCAATTTGTAATAGACCTTCTGCCATGCTGTCTACGGTTTCTGCAGTGAGTGTTAGGCGGTCTAATAATGCGCTTTCTAGGCCATTTTTTTGAGCTGCGGTTAAGTCCTCGGCATTCGCTTCAAGTAAGCTATTTTTTTCACGTAATATCGCCTCAGCGATATAATTAAGCGCTTGGTTTTTTGCACTACTATCTGAACTCGCAATGAGTCTTGAAGCATTACGAGAATTCTCACCCAATTGCTGCATATATTCTTTAATATTTTGCATGATTAATTTTCTTTTAAAAGTTTCTTTGCATTCACGTTATCTAGTACGGATTTTAGCTAAGCCGAAACAAAGTCTAGATAACTCTAGCCACGCATCACCTAACATCACGCCTTTACCAATTCTATCAATATCACAAAGCTTTTGTAAGGCGGCTTCTACCTGACGCAAACTTAAGCGTGATACGGCTTTTCTTGCTAGGTTTTGTCTATCACCAAAAATACGTGCTGCGGTCATTGCTTGATTGATGTTTTGCCCTCGTTTTTGTGCATGCTTAATTCGCACAAGCGGGCGTAAAATCCAGATCAAGGGATTTATCACCGCCACTGCTTGCTCGCCTTCATCTTTTAGACCTTGCAGAATGCGTGAAGTACGTTCTGCATCGCCAGCTAATACTGCTTCACCGAGTTGAAATGCATCATAACGTGAGACATTTAGCACTGCATTACTGATATCTTCTGCGCTCAATTCACCTTCTGGTAATAATAACCCCAGTTTTTGAATTTCTTGATGTGCGGCTAATAAATTACCTTCAACTTGGTGCGACATAAAGTTAAGTGAAGCTTGATCAGTCTTCTGATTCTGTAGAGCTAGTCGACTTGCGATCCACTGAGGTAGCTGCGATGCTGCCACTTCATTAAGCTCAATAGTGACGGCTGTATTTTGCAATGCATTAAACCAAACACTTTTCTTAGCTTCATAACTAAGGGCAGGTAATATGATGATCATAGTGGTATCTGGAATATGGTTTTTAGCCAATTCTTTTAGTATTTTGCCACCTTCAGTGCCTGGTTTCCCAGTGGGTATATGGATTTCTAATAAACGTTGAGAAGAAAACAGTGAAAGTGCTTGCCCAAATTTCTGAACAGATTGCCAATTAAAACTACGCTCTACAATAAAGCTACTACGTTCATCTGCTCCAGATTGACGCGCTGTTTGCCGAATTAAATCTAAAGACTCTGTTTGCGCTAAGGGCTCATCACCGATGAGCAGGTACAAAGACGCTAATGATTTTCTTAGATGCTGCTTAAGCTGAGATTGCGCGAGTTCCATTTATTTCTGCGATTGTCTTTTAAGTGCTGAAAGTCTACGTACAATATTTCTAACAACATCAGTTTGCATATTTTTATTGAGCTGTCTTTCTTCTGATTGTTTAGCAAGCCTATTGGCTTCGTCAAACGTAAAGTCACGTCTTGCTTCAACCGTGACAACTTGACTCCATACCTCATCACCAGGGAGTTTAGAGCGGTAATGTACCCGATAATAAAGCTCAAACTCATTCACAGTACCTTCACCGCCGATGGAAAGAATACGTTTTTCATTTTCTTCGCCGAGTAAATCAAGTTGCAACTCTGCATTTTCGGCTGATTCTAGGATGACTACCTCGTTCAAATTCAAAGTTTGATTGAGTTCTTTTGAAACAACTAATGTATTCCCTAGTATATAAATACTATCAAATGGTATGTCAGTTTTGCCACGCAAGTGAAATCCGCAGGCTGTTAGGCAAGCAATGATGAAGAATACTAAACCATTCGAAAATATTGATTTCAAAACTTACGCTCTCTATGCAATTGAACAGTCTAATTTAAATGGCTGTTTATTTCACAGTTTTCTTACTTAATGACGATGTTCACGAGTTTGTTGGGAACAACAATTATTTTACGCACACTCGCGCCATCTACCAAGAATTTCATTACAGAAGGCTGCTTAAGCGCCATTTTTTCTATATCGTCTTTGCTGGTGCTTTGAGACACTTGTATTTCACCACGTAATTTACCATTTACTTGAATAATAAGTTTAATTTCATCTTGTACCAATGCATCTTCTGATGCTTCTGGCCAAGTGGCGTTAAGCATGTCGTCACCATAGCCTAGCGTCCTCCATAGTTCATGCGTAATGTGAGGCGAAATAGGAGATAGCAAGCGTAGTAAAATAGAAAAGCCTTCATGCGCGACAGCTTGCCAATGTTCAGCGGCTTCTTTTGGTAATTTTTCTAAGGCATTTAACATTTTCATGGCGCCTGAAGCAACGGTATTAAATTGCTGCCGTTCTAAATCATAGCTTGCCTGTTTAAGCTCCACGTGGATTTCGCGTCTTGTTGCAGCTAGCTTACTGCTTAGTTTTTTTGGTATTTGAACTATTGTTTCAGAACCAAGTAAATAGCCATAATTCCACACTCTTTTTAAAAAGCGATGCGAGCCCTCAACGCCGCTATCTGACCATTCCAAGGTTTGCTCTGGTGGGGCAGCAAACATCATAAAGAAACGTGCTGTATCAGCACCGTATGCTTCTATTAAAGATTGTGGATCAACACCATTTCTTTTTGATTTAGACATGGTGCCCATGCCTTGGAAATCGACAGCTTGCCCGTCTTTAATCGCTTTTGCACCAGTTAACTTTCCGTGATCATCATGGATTAATTCTACTTCTTCTGGTGCGAAATACTTAATGCCACCTTTACCCGTACGGCGTGAGAAAATATGATTTAACACCATACCTTGGGTTAATAACTTAGCAAAAGGTTCGTCATAGTTAACTAAGCCTAAATCACACATTACTTTGCTCCAAAAACGTGAGTACAGCAAGTGCAAAATAGCATGTTCAATGCCACCGATATATTGATCTACTGACATCCAGTGATTGGTTTGTTCATCCACCATAGCATCATCACTAAAATCACTAGCATATCTTGCATAATACCAACTAGAATCGACAAATGTGTCCATAGTGTCAGTTTCACGTTTGGATGGTTTACCACATTGTGGGCAATCACAATTGATAAAGCTTTCTAACTTATTTAATGGATTACCTGAACCATCAGGCACACAGTCTTCAGGTAGTTTAACTGGTAGTTGATCTTCAGGTACAGGTACATCACCGCAGTCACCACAGTAAATAATGGGGATAGGGCAGCCCCAGTAACGTTGCCGTGACACGCCCCAATCGCGTAAACGCCAGTTAATCTGTTTGTCACCTAAGTTTTTCGTTTGCAAATCTTTGGCAATAGCATCGGTCGCTTTTGCGTAGTTAAGGCCATCATATTTACCAGAATTAATGCATTGGGCTTTAGATTTATCCCCATACCATTCTTGCCAAGACTCATCTGTAAAGTGGTTTTCAGTGACTGTAACCGCCTGTTTTATAGGTAGGTTGTATTTTTTGGCAAACCCAAAGTCTCGTTCATCATGTGCAGGCACGCCCATTACTGCACCTTCACCATAGCTCATGAGTACATAGTTGCCTACCCATAATGGTATGGCTTCACCAGACAGAGGGTGCGTCACAGTTAAGCCTGTATCTAAGCCCTGTTTTTCCATAGATGCCATATCAGCCTCAGCGACTGAGCTGGCTTTACATTGACTTATAAAGGCAGTGAGCTTGTTATTATTTTTTGCGGCTAGTATGGCAATTGGGTGTTCTGCGGCAACGGCGCAAAAAGTCACTCCCATAATGGTGTCAGCACGGGTAGTAAACACCCAGAGTTTGCCATCGTCAATTAGTTTTCCTTCGCTATCTTGAATAGTATGAGTAAACGCAAAACGTACACCTACGCTTTTACCAATCCAATTAGCTTGCATGGTTTTCACACGCTCAGGCCAGCCAGGTAATTTGTCTAAATCATCTAGTAAACGTTGCGCATAATCAGTAATATTTAAGTAATAGCCTGGGATCTCGCGTTTTTCAATAGGTGCGCCGGTACGCCAGCCACGACCTTCAATGACTTGCTCATTAGCCAACACTGTTTGATCTACTGGGTCCCAGTTTACTACTTGAGTTTTTTTATAGGCAATACCCTTTTCTAGCATACGCAAGAATAACCATTGATTCCATTTGTAATATTCTGGCTGACATGTAGCGAGTTCCCGTGACCAATCGATGGCAAAACCAAGTGATTTAAGTTGCTTGCGCATATACGCAATATTATCGAATGTCCATTTTGCAGGCGGCAGGTTATTTTGTATAGCTGCATTTTCTGCAGGCAAGCCAAACGCATCCCAACCCATTGGTTGCAATACGTTAAAGCCTTTCATGTGGTTATAGCGGCTTAATACATCACCAATCGTATAATTACGTACATGGCCCATGTGTAGTTTGCCACTTGGGTAAGGGAACATTGAAAGGCAGTAATATTTAGGTTTGTTGCTATCCGCTTTAGCAGCAAAAGATTGGCTTTTATCCCAATAAGTTTGTATGTTTTTTTCTAATGTTTTAAATGGGTATTGCTGCTGCATGGCGATATTAAGCTGAAATTTAAAGCGTTATTATACTTCAAGGGGGTGCCTTTAGTATGGCTTATAGTTGAGCGTTTTGGTGCTTTTGTAAAACAGTTGAAAAACGGTGAGATAAAAAGAAGACATCTAAATTCTTTCAACCAAATCACGATAAGCATGCCAACTGGCATGCCCAATAATTGGCATGGTGATCACTAGCCCGATAAAGTACGTTGTAAAACCAATAGCCACTAATGTAACGATACTTAAGGCCCAAATTAACATTGGTAAAGGGTTTCGAGAGACTGCTTTAAGACTCGCTAATGCAGCGGTGATTGCATCAGTATTTCGGTCTGCCATTAATGGGAGGGCAATCACGCTAACAGCAAAAGTAAACCCTGCAAAAAGCCCACCGACAGCAAAATAAATGATCGTAAAAATAGGCTCTTTAAATGTGATGACATTGAGAACGATATCACTAAATGTCGGTAACGATCCTTGAAAAAAGAGCGCGAAAATTACCATGGAGGCACGTGCCCAGATTAGTAAGACCACGACCAACACGCCAGCAAATATTCCTACATTAGTCAGATTGCTTCGCCATGACGTTAGGCTAGGTGTAAGCGTTGGCTGCTCACCAAGTGCTATGCGCCTACTGAGGTCATATAAGCCCATAGATAGGAAAGGGCCAAGTATGAGGAAGCCAGTTGTTAAGCCGGCCAGTAGCCAGCCTGCTTTTAAAATAACGGTGTGTATTAGAATGCCCGCGAGAGCAAAAATGAGCCCGTAAAACAAGCTTGCAAGTCCGCTGAGGCGGGTGTCACGCAAGCCATCGCGGAGCCAACTTAGAATAGCGCGAGACTTGATTTTACGTATCACTGGAAAGGTGTGTATTCCACTTTCATCCATATTTAGATTCGTTTTAGTCATACACTTATCCTTTATCTTAAATGCGCTACATCCTATTTGAGGGCAACAAAAATACTATCGCGAATATTGCTCATTTCACCTATCCCATTAACTTTGACATGTTTTGGTGCGCCAGCTTTACCGCTATTAGCCCAACTTTCATAATATTCTACTAATGGTTTTGTCTGGTCATGATATACCTCAAGCCGTTTCTTTACCGTCGCTTCTTTATCATCTTCTCGCTGTACCAAACCCTCACCTGTTTCGTCGTCTTTGCCTGCAATTTTAGGTGGATTAAATTTAACATGATAAGTGCGTCCGCTCGCTGAATGGCTGCGGCGTCCGCTCATGCGTTCAATAATTGCATTGTCGGGCACATTAATTTCTACGACATAATCAATCATCACACCTGCACTTTTCATCGCATCTGCTTGAGGAATCGTCCGTGGAAAACCGTCAAATAAGAATCCGTTTTTGCAATCATCCTCTTTAATACGCTCACTTACTAAACCAATAATGACACCGTCAGGCACTAAGCCGCCACTATCCATATAGCTTTTTGCTTCTAGGCCTAATGATGAGCCTGCTTTAACAGCAGCACGTAGCATATCGCCGGTAGAAATTTGCGGGATGTTAAAGTGTGATTTGATAAAGTTGGCCTGTGTGCCTTTGCCAGCCCCTGGCGCGCCCAATAAGATGATTCTCATGATGTTCCTCTTTGTAGGATGTTTTAGAATTGCGTTAAATTATATCAGCCATTCTGCTTACTGATAAAGTTTGAAATGCATACAAACTGTTCTACATTTAAATTTTCTGCTCGTAACTGCGAATTGAGCTCAAGTGTTTCAAATGCTTTGTCATCTAAATATGATTTGAGTGTATTTCTAATGGTTTTTCTACGTTGTGAAAAGGCTGCTAATACAACCTTACTAAATAGCTTGGTATCTTGTGCAATGAAAGGTGGTGTCGAGTGCGGATTGCAACGTACGAATGCTGATTCAACTTTAGGCGCCGGCTCAAATGCATCGGGTGGCACAGTGATTAAATATTCCATCAGTAAATGATATTGCAACATCACGCTGAGTCGCCCATATGCCGAGGTCGAAGGCACGGCAACCATGCGTTCCACTACTTCTTTTTGCAACATAAAGTGCATGTCTCTAATTTGAGGTAAGTTGTCCAGCAAGTGGAACAAAATAGGTGTTGATATGTTGTAAGGTAAATTACCTGTGACACGAAGTTGTTCACCAAGTGTGGAAAAATCGAATTTAAGCGCATCTATATTATGAATAGTTAAGGTTTTTTCAGCATATACAGGTTTGGCATACTCGTCCTTCATCCAAGTAATAATATCCCGGTCAATTTCAATCACATGTAACTTATTGATTTGGGCCAACAATGGTTTGGTAAGTGCGCCTAAGCCAGGCCCAACTTCAATAATAGTTTCATTGGCCTGCGGGTTAATTGCTTGCACTAAACTGCGAATAATAGACTGGTCAGTAAGAAAGTTCTGTCCAAATCTTTTTTTTGCGATATGTTTCATATTGTTGTAGTTGATTGTCGAGCAGCTAAATCAATGGCTAAATTAATAGCAGCCTGCATACTGCCGATTTCAATTTGACCTGATCCTGCTAAATCTAAGGCCGTGCCGTGATCAACCGATGTGCGAATAATCGGCAAGCCTAATGTGATATTAACGCCAGCTCCGAAACTAGCATATTTAAGCACAGGTAAGCCTTGGTCATGATACATAGCAAGTGCGCAATCAGCTTGTTCAAGATGGCGTTTAGTAAACAAAGTGTCAGCTGGTAAAGCACCCACTAAACGCATGCCCTCTCTGCGTAATTTTTCTAATACTGGATTAATAATATCAATTTCTTCACTGCCTAAGTAACCATCTTCACCTGCATGAGGATTTAAACCTGCTACCAGTATTTTGGGATTATTAATGCCAAACTTTATCTTTAAATCAGCACATAAAATACGAAGCGTATTTTCCAGTGTGGTTACATTAATAGCAGCAGAGACTTCAGCTAATGGTAAATGTGTTGTGGCCAACGCAACGCGTAAGCCGCCACCAACCAACATCATGACGACTTGCGCTGTATTAGTGTAATCAGCCAAAAATTCCGTGTGACCTGTAAAATTAATATTGGCGTCATTAATCACACCTTTGTGGACAGGAGCGGTGGCTACTGCATCAAACTCACCGGTTAAGCAACCATCTACAGCACGTGACAGAGTGTTGAGTACATAATGAGCATTTTTTTGATTAAGCTTGCCAGCTATAGCAGTTTGTTGGCATGGTATATGTAATACAGAAAATGGTTTATTCTGATTTGGTACATAGGCTGGCAAATCAGCATCTAAGTTTAGTAATTTTGCGCGAGAGGACAGCATCGCAGCATCGCCAATAATAACGATATTGGCATCAATTCCATGTTCATTTTTAGCGTGTTGTACATTCATTAAGCATAAGTCAGGGCCAATCCCTGCCGGTTCGCCAGAGGTGATTGCAATGCAAGGTTTAGTGCGATTCAATGTGGATTTAATATTTTCAATTGGGTTATGTATTAAGTACTATCAATGTGGAAATTGACTTTAAAAAGACTTAATAGTCATCTTCAAGCCTTAACTCTACAAAAGCGCGGTCACGTAGTTCGCCTATCCAGTCTTGGTAAGCTTCTTCAGCCTTGCGATTGCGAATTTCTTTACGTGCTTTGAAACGAGCAGCTTCCTCTGTCATATCCTTTTCTCGACGCTCTAGTACTTGAATAATATGCCAGCCGAAAGGGGTTGTAACTGGCGCACTAAATTCACCGATAGGCAAGTCGTTCATGACTGATTCGAACTGGGGCACAGTGTCGCCAGGGTTAACCCAACCTAAATCACCACCGCTATTTGCCGAGCCGTCTTCTGAATACTGTTGTGCCATTTCCTCAAATTTTGCACCGTTGTCCAGGCGTTCTTTAATGACATCCATTTTTTGCTTGGCTTCTTTTTCAGAAATGCCTTCATTGAGCTTAATTAAGATATGGCGGACTTTGGTTTGTTCGACCATCAGCGGTGAGTTGCCACTGCGCACATTGGTTAGTTTAAGAATATGAAAACCATTTGGGCTGCGAATTGGTTTAGCCACTTCGCCAACACTCATTGATTGTAGTTGTTCTGAAAATACAGTTGGCAACTGACTACCTTTTCTCCAGCCCATGCCGCCTCCTTCTAATGCATTTGGTGTGTCAGAGAAAATGCCTGAAACTTGCTCAAACGTTTGGCCATTTTCTAATTCTTTATACAAATTTTCTATTTTGACACGTGCTTCGTCGATGTCTTCTGGTGTTGTGTCTTCGGGTAGGCGAATTAGAATGTGAGATATCTCGAATTCTTCTTGTTTATCATCTACGTTAGCTTGAGTGGTGAGGTAATTATCAATCTCACCATCACTGACTTCCACACGATTAATTACTTCTCTTTCTTTCAGCCTAGAAATGGTAATTTCATCTCGTAAGTCTTCTCGGAACTTAAAATAAGGAATGCCATCATTAGCTAAGGCTTCTTTAAACTCTTCCATACTCATTTTGTTTTGCTCAGCAAGGCGTTCTACGGTTTTATTTAGACGTGTGTCATCTACTTTAATGCCCGTTTGTGCCGCCATTTGTAGTTGCAAGCTATCAACGATGAGACGTTCTAAAATTTGTTTTTGCATCACAGCTTGTGATGGCAATGTCTTGCCTTTTTTTTCTATTTGAGCTGAAACTGTATTAATTCTATTTAATAACTCTTGCTCGGTAATTATATTTTTATCAACCACTGCTATAATCCGATCTATTTTAACAATATCATCGGCTGCAATCGCTAGTGTATTAAATGTTAAATTTGACAAGCACAAGCTTGCAATGAGTAATGATTTAAAAATAGCCATTGATAGTTTAAAAGGTTTCATTGATTGTAATTCTGTTGCCTATAAATGTTTGGGATCTCACTTGTGCTTAGATACCCAGGAATGTCACGTCTTAATAAATTGAGTGGGTTTGAGCCAATAGAGGCTAAGCCACCTAATTCTAGTTGAATAAAAAAGCCATAGTTAGCATCTGCCGTTGCAGTTTCTACACGTTGGAAAACGCTGCGCATTTGCCAACACCCTGCATCATACTCAAGCCCAGCTAAACTCTCAATAAGTATGTTATCACGCGTTGAATAATTAAAACGACCAACACCGTACCAACCCCTACCTAGCGGCCACTGTCCAGAGAGGTTCACCTGCTCAATGCTATCCCTAGTAAAGCGATAACCTGCATTGATTAGTTTGCCTGGTTCTGGATTATATCGCGCGAGTAAATTGGCACGAATAGCATCTGAATCAGTAGTATTATATTGCCAAAAACCATCTAAATTCCATTGGTTAGATAATCTGGCCGTGATGCCAGCAATAATGTCTGAGGAATTGTCTTCAGATGCTATTCCATCAGGTAATACAATATCTTGGTCATCAAAATAATAACGCTGGCCAATGGTAGCCGAAAAACGTTCAACACCTGTTTCGTTGTCAACCATTCTTGAAGTTACTGCTAAGCTGACCTGGTTGGCATTATTGACTCTGTCATTACCGGTGAACTGGTTTTCAGTAAATAAAGTAGTCATGTTCAAATCGGCAACTCCAGTATCAAAAACAGGTAGTAAGTCCTGTTCTTTACTTGGTATATAAACGTAGAATAGCCGAGGTTCTAAAGTTTGTGTATATTTGTTTTTTACAACATTTACGTCTCGCTCAAAATATAACCCGCTATCTACACTGAAAATAGGTAATGTGCGATTGGCTGAATTGTTGCTGATGGCATTGCCGTTTACGATATAGTTATTATCGTTCAAACTGTAATTGGTGTGGTGCACACCAAATTTTGGCGTCACAAAACCATAAGACTGGCTAAAGGTTTTGCTGATACTTGGATATAAAGTAAGGCGACTACCTGTTGCGCCCTCAGGTGCGTCATCTGCTAATTCAAAATACGACCATTGGCTATATAAATTTGTCGTTACAATATCTAAGTCTTTATTGCCAGTTAATGTTAGCTGAGGTAAGCGCTGGTAAGGGAAATTGATTTCATCTAGAGTTTGGTATTGTTGTAATAAACCATTGAACCGCCAAACGTCACTCGTGTAATCGACACGAGCTTGCTGCGGCAAGTTAACCCGACTGGTACTAATGATTTGAGTAGACATATCAGAAAAGTACTGATCGTCTGAGACTTTTTCATAGTTATAACCAGCCGACCAGCCACTACCTAAGTTCTGGCTATGACTGAAGTTAGCATAATAACGTCGTTCATCATTCTGACTATCGTTATTTAAATATTCGATGCTATTAATGCCGGAGTATGTTTCATCAAGGTATCTAAATTCACCTTGTAATTGCGCCCCCCGTTTACTTAAGTAGCGTACGCCCACAGTTGCATCCATATGAGGGGAAATATTGATGTAGTAAGGAATGGCCGTTTCAAACCCACTTCGGCTAGTGGATCCAATAGTGGGTGCCAATAAACCAGATTTACGTTCATTATTAAATGAAAAGCTCATCCAAGGTGTATATAAAAAAGGAATGCCTTTAAATTCTACATAGGCATTTTTAGCTTTAGCAGACTGTGTGTAATTGTCTAGCTCTATTTCACTCGCTTTAATATACCAATCATCAACGTCTACTTCACAGGTTGTGTAACGTGCTTTTATCAAGCGCTTTGTATCTTCGCCTTCAAATAATACTGTTTTAGCATCAGCACGGGAGGAGCTGGGACTAGCATCAGGGATGTTTTGCCCAATCGATTTCGGAGCTTCGCGATAATTGTCTTGATAAAGCTTGGGGTCATCTGTCAACACGGTTTGAGTGTTCAGTAATTTGGACTGCGTATAAACCTTTGGGTCATTGTAAGGTTTAACATCATCGCTTCTTGGTTTTTGATTTAGCTTAACACTCGCATTTTTAATTTCCCCAACGTTTTCTGTTAAACGCATTTTTAGAGAAGGGCCAGTGAGCTCAAGCCCACCTAAGTCAATTCGTGCATTACCTGTTACTTTTAATTCGTCATTGAGCACGTCATATTCAATGGTATCACCATATACTTTTTTATCGTCTTTACTAATTACTACGTTACCAGTTGCGCGCAATTTTCTATCAAGATATAAATCAAGTTTTTCGCCTTCAATTTCAATTGCGCCTGGTTTTGCTTTAGGTTTGATTGTTTCAGGCACTTGCCCTAGTTCTAGGGACATTCTTTCCGCAGACACGTTAGTGCTTAAGCATAACAATACAATTTGTATGCAAGTTGCAATAACTATCTTTTCGATCGGTTTTTTTGCTAAATTCAAATCATGGTTTCTAATGCTAAGTACTAAAAATACAAGGATTTACCCAACAATGATAAAATCGCATAAAAGTGGTTTTTAATCAATGAAAAGTTAGCTTTTTGGTTGAGTGTTAGCAACATTAAAATGAATTAAAAAATTTAAAAGAGATTTTGTGCAAAGAAAATTCCAATTAGAGCAATGGCTCGTAGAAGTTTTAGAGAATCAACCATTCACCTTGACGACGGCATCAGCCGATGCCAGTTTTAGACGCTATTTTCGAGTGCATTTATCAGATAAAACACTGATCGCAATGGACGCGCCACCACCACAAGAAGATTGCAAGCCTTTCGTTAATATGGCGAAGCAACTGCTAGACGCAGGGCTCAATGTGCCAATAGTGATTGCAGAGAATATTGAGAAGGGCTTTTTATTGTTGACTGATTTGGGTGACGATACCTATCTTTCACAACTTGATCGCTCGGCGCCTAATTTCCAGCACGCGAATTCGCTTTATGCTGATGCATACAAGGCACTTATTAAAATTCAGTTGGCTAGTCACGTTGGTGTTTTGCCACCTTATGATGAGGAGCTATTAACTCGTGAAATGCAATTACTACCAGACTGGTATATTGCTAAACATTTAGATATTACTTTAAATAGTCAACAACAAATGGTGCTAGAAAAGACTTTCACTGTACTTAATCATAACATCTTGGCGCAACCAAAAGTGTTTGTGCATCGGGATTATCACACACGTAACCTAATGATTACAAAAGAAAATAATCCAGGCGTGCTAGATTTTCAAGATGCCGTTTATGGCCCTATTACTTATGACATAGTCTCTTTGCTTAAAGACGCATACATTAGCTGGGAAGAAGATCAATTGATGGACTGGGTTGTGCGTTATTGGCAACTTGCTAAAGCCGCAGACTTGCCAGTGAGAGAGGATTTCGGTGAGTTTTATCGTGATTTTGAATGGATGGGGGTGCAACGCCATATTAAAATTCTTGGTATTTTTGCACGACTTTATCATCGTGATGGCAAAAAAGATTATTTAAAAGATATGCCATTGGTCATAGATTATTTAAAAATAACTTGTGAACGTTATGTTGAATTAAGGCCATTTTTAAAACTTTTGTTAAATCTAGAAAAGGCAAGCAGCTAATGTTTGCCATGATTTTAGCGGCAGGGCGTGGAGCGCGCATGCGACCTTTGACCGACCATACGCCAAAACCATTATTAAAAGTTGGTAGTAAGCCGCTTATTGTTTGGCATATAGAACGTTTAGCTCAAGCAGGCTTTAAAGAGATAGTAATTAATCATGCACATTTAGGCCAGCAAATAGAGCATGCTTTGGGGGATGGTAGTTCATGGGGTGTGCATATTCAATATAGCCCTGAGCCTATTGCATTGGAAACAGCTGGCGGTATCGCTAACGCTATGCCTTTACTAGGGAAAGCGCCATTTTTAGTCATCAATGGTGATGTATTTGCTGATATTGACTTTGCAAACTTAGCATTAGTTTCGCCAAACTTAGCACATCTGGTTATGGTGCAAAATCCTAAGCAACATTCGCGTGGTGATTTTACATTAAGCAATGGCAAACTCAATATGGATGGTCAGCATAAACTTACTTTTTCAGGCGTTGGTGTTTATCACCCAGATTTATTTAATACCATCAAGCATGGAAAATCTGTAAAACTAGCGCCATTGCTATCAGCGGCCATAGTGAAAGGCTTAATAACAGGCTCGCAGCATTTAGGTGTATGGCATGACATTGGTACTCCACAAAGACTTGCTGACTTGAATGCAGTGTTAGTTAAGGATGGAGGTTTTTAACGGTGAACTGAGAAGTTTAGGTACGATTAACTACCCTCTGCTAGATGCATTAATCAGTTATTAACGAGATTATTGGTAATTAACCCAGTAAACGTTAAAGTTTCCTAATAATATTAGCCAGAACTGAAGATGTTAGTGCTGCGAATGCAAAGCTAGTTTTCTTAACTTTGACTGCCAATCAACTGAATTAACCAAGCCGAATATTTGACAAGACAGGTTTAGCAATACCTGCTACTCAAACACTAGGCCAGAATATTAAAACTAACGCCTAAATAGACATGTAACAATGAGTGAGTTTGTTTTAAGTCTCACTTACTTACAAAGCTATTTGAACCTAATGCGCAATCGTGGACCAAATAAGCTAAAATACATTGAGAAATTAATGGTTAATGTTGAGGGTTTAATTTGAGTTTTCCACTACAAGAGTTTAATAACAGACGTGAACAAGTACTCGCCAAAATGGGGGAGGGAATTGCCATCATTCCTACTGCGCCTGAGGTAGTACGTAACCGTGATTCACACTTTCCTTATCGTTTCGATAGTTATTTTTATTATTTAACGGGATTTAAAGAGCCTGAGTCTTTGTTGGTGTTAATTGCGGGTACTGAGCCACGAAGCATTTTATTTTGTCGTGACAAAGACATGGAGCGTGAAGTTTGGGATGGTTTTCGCTATGGTGCTGAGGCAGCAAAAACTGAATTTGGTTTTGATGAGGCATATTCGTTTAACGAAATCGATACAATACTTCCTAAGCTATTAGGTAATCAGCCTAAACTTTTTTATAGCTTAGGCGCCGATAATACTTGGGATGCCAGAGTAACCTCATGGTTAAATGGTTTACGTGAACAAGCTCGGACAGGCGTTAGTGTGCCAGATGAAATGGCTGATATTCGAAAATTACTTGACGTAATGCGTTTAGTTAAAACGCCATATGAGTTAGATGTGATGAGACGTTCAGCCAGCATTGCCGCAGGGGCACATTGTCGTGCAATGCAAAAAACTAAAGCCGGTAAGATGGAAAATGAAATTGAAGCGGAATTTTTGCATGAATTTTACCGAAAAGGTGCGCAAGCAGCTGCCTATAATAGCATTGTCGCAGGTGGTGCGAATGCCTGTACTTTGCATTACAACGCCAATAATTCTGAGCTATACAGTGGTGATTTGTTGCTAATTGATGCAGGTTGTGAGTTGGAAGGGTATGCTTCTGACATTACCCGCACTTTTCCAGTAAATGGACAGTTTTCTGCTGTGCAAAAAGATGTGTATGAGCTAGTACTGGCTGCGCAGGCTGCGGCTATGAGTAAAGTGAACACGCGCGAGCATTGGAGCGCGCCACATGAAGCTGCCTTAAATGTTTTAGTACAAGGTTTTATTGATTTTGGTTTGTGCCAAGGAACGAAAGATGAAGTGCTCGGAAATGGCAGCTATCGTCAGTTTTATATGCATCGCACAGGGCATTGGTTGGGTCTGGATGTACATGATGCAGGTGAATACAAAGATCATGTAGGCACATGGAGCATGTTGCAAGCGGGTAACGTATTTACTGTTGAGCCAGGTTGTTATATTCGCCCAGCTGAGAATGTGCCTGAGCATTTTTGGAATATTGGCATTCGTATTGAAGACGATGTTGCCGTGACTAAAGATGGCTTTGAAGTACTTAGTAAAGATGCCCCAAAAACAGTGGCTGAGATTGAACATGCCATGTCTGAAGTGCGAGCTTAACTATGAGCCTAGAAAGTGTTTCAATTGTTGGTGGTGGACCCGTCGGCGCAACTCTATCATTGTTATTAGCTAAACAAAAAATTGCATCCCAAGTGTTTGAAATTAGAGCGCTTGGTGCTGCACATAATGATACGCGGGCACTGGCTTTGTCTTACGGCAGCCGCCTTATTTTTGAGCGGATTGGAGTTTGGCAGAAAATTCTGCCACATACAACCGCAATTAATACCATTCATGTTTCGCAAAAAGGTGGTATTGGCCGCAGTAAATTACAAGCAAAAGAACATGGTTTAGATGCGCTCGGTTATGTGGTGAGTTATGGTGCAGTTGCCAAAGCACTAGATTCAGCGATTAAAAATAATAGATATGTAACGATGCAGAATGAAGCTTCTGTTAGTGCAATTAACCAGATGGATACAAATAAAAATCAAAGTGGTCAGACTGTTGTCACTGTTATGCAAAGCAATAAAATAAAAAAAGTCGCAAGCCGGCTGACGGTGATTGCCGATGGTGGGCGAACGTTAGAAGCATTGGTGGATATCAAACGTGATGTAAAAGCTTATGGTCACGATGCTTTGGTGACTAAAGTGACCGCGGAGTTGCCACATGAGAATATTGCTTATGAGCGCTTTACTACAACAGGACCGATGGCTTTATTGCCGAATGGTGAGCATGATTTTTCTTTAGTTTGGACGGGTAAAAAAGAAAAAATAGATGCTTTGATATCACTTTCAGAAAATGATTTCTTGCAGGCTTTACACCAACATTTTGGGGATAGAGTTGGTGCCTTTCTGCAAGTTGAGAACCGGTTGAGTTTTCCGTTGATGAAAGCGAATATTGAAAGTAAAATTACAATGCATTTAGCTGTTATAGGAAATGCTGCACAAACAATGCACCCAGTGGCAGGGCAGGGGTTCAATGTTGGTTTGCGAGATGCAGCAACGTTAGCAAAAAAACTAGCAACATGCCCCCTAATTGAATGGGGTGCTGAACTAATGCTAAATGAATATTTAAATGCAAGAAAACGCGACACTAAGGGTGGATTGTTGTTTACGGACTTTTTAGTCAATATTTTTTCAAATGATGTCATTGGCTTATCCAAAATGCGCGGCTTGGGCCTAGGCCTTTTAGATGTGTTGCAGCCTGCAAAATCTTTAATGGTGAGTAAGATGAGTCATGGCAAGTAGTTATGAAGCTGAAATTGTTGTAATAGGTGCAGGATTGGTGGGTCTGTCTGCAGCAATTAGTTTGGCACAAGCAGGTACGCAAGTCGTATTAGTGGATGCAAAAAAGTATGTGCCTAAACAAACTAAGCACATGGATACGCGTGTTTATGCAATCACGCCAGCGATTGAAAGTTGGCTAACAAATTTAGATGTATGGTCAGAACTTGACAGAAGCCGAGTGACTGATGTAGAAGCTATGCGTATTTGGTCTGAAGATAACGCCTCCCCACTTAACTTGAGTGCTGACGATGCAAATTTAGCTAAGGTGGCATCAATTATTGAAAATAACAACTTGTTAAATGCGTTATGGCAGCGATTGAAGTCGCTTGATGTCGAAGTGCTCAGTGAGCACGTTTGTCAAAATATTAGTCATGCTGAAAATAAAATTAATTTATTGTTTCAAAATGGATCTAAACTAAAAGCTGACTTATTAGTCGCTGCAGATGGTGGAGATTCATTTGTAAGGAAAGTATTAAATATTCCGACTAAGACTAAAATGTTTAAGCAAACTGCAATCGTTGCTAACTTTATAGCTGAAAAATCTCATCAACATATAGCAAGGCAATGGTTTGCCAAGCACAATACGTTGGCTATGTTGCCAATGTCGCATAATGTGGTTTCAATGGTCTGGTCAATGTCAACCGAATTGGCAGAGAAATTGTTAACCATGTCAGGCAGTAAATTATCAAGTGTGGTTGAAAAAGAAGTTTCACATGAGCTTGGGCAATTGGAGTGTATAAGTAAATCATTTCCTTTTGAGTTGAGGCAGATGACAGCTAGTCAGCTAATTGCTGAGCGTGTAGTATTCGTTGGCGATGCGGCACACCAGATTCACCCGATGGCAGGACAAGGCGTTAATCTAGGATTTAGAGATGTGATAGCGCTACAAGGACAAATTAGCAGCGCAGACAAGCTTCATGACATTGGAGAACATACATTTTTAAGAAAGCATGAACGTGCAAGAAAAGCTGATATTTTGGGTATGAATAGTTTAACTTCTGGCCTAGATTATTGGTTTGCAAATGATGCGCTAATATTAAAAAAATTAACCCAATGGGGGTTGCATCAAGTTGATACACAGGCAAGTATAAAGAAGGTGTTGATTAATCAAGCAGTGGTATAAATGCTGTTTTAAGTACTATTTAAAAAATGTTATATAAGGACTATTATGAAATTTAAATATCTATTCGCAGTTTTGCTATTGGTAGTAAGCCAATTAGTTTTAGCAAATGAAGCTAGCGTTAAAAAAGCCGTTGAAGCGGCATACCCTAAATTTGAGGTGGAAAGTGTTGTTAAAACACCTTATGGTGGCCTGTATGAGGTATTTATGGGTGGTCAAATTATCTATACAGATGAGAATCTAAACTTTTTAATTGCTGAAGGGCGTTTAGTTAACCCGAAAACTAAAAAAGATATAACTTCAGAGCGTTTAGAAGAGCTTACAAAAATAGATTTTAATAGCTTGCCGTTAGATAAAGCCATTAAAGTAGTTAAAGGCAATGGTAGTCGTAAAGTTGCAATATTTTCCGATGTGGATTGCCCTTATTGTAAACGCTTAGAACAAAATGAATTAAGTCAAATTGATAATGTCACAATTTATACTTTTTTATATCCACTTAAGCAATTACATCCTGATGCAGCAGAAAAATCTAAATTGATTTGGTGTGCGAAAGATAGAGCAACAGCTTGGAACAACTGGGTATTTAAAGGTAAGTTGCCAAGCAGCGCGGGTGATTGTAAAGTTCCATTAGAAACTGTAGGTGACTTGGCTAGAAAAATCGGTGTGGCGAGCACACCAACACTTATATTCTCAGATGGTAAGCGTATGATGGGTGCGCAACCTCATAAAAAAATTGAGAAAGCGTTGCAGGCCGCAATTAAGTAAATAATTTGAACAATTAAAGAAGAAAACATAGAGATGTTCGCTTCTTTAAAGGGTTTTTTGACAACTAATTAACCAGCAACCACCTCGCCTAGTTTGAATATCGGTAAGTACAAGGCAACAACAAGGCCGCCAATAAGTACGCCTAGAACAACCATGATTATTGGCTCCATTAGACTGGCTAGGCCTTCCACTGCTTCATCAACCTCTGCTTCATAAAAGTCGGCAACCTTGCTTAGCATGTCATCCAATGCACCTGACTCTTCACCAATTGATGTCATTTGCAACATCATGTTCGGGAAGACGTTAGTATTTTGCATAGCAACAGTTAGGCTTGTGCCTGTGCTGATTTCACTCTGAATTTTTTTGGTTGCATCATGATAGACTTTGTTTCCAGAAGCTCCAGCAACTGAGTCAAGGGCCTCGACTAGTGGCACCCCAGCCGCGAACATGGTCGATAAAGTACGTGCAAAACGAGCGAGCGTTGCTTTACGAATTACTTCACCAAAAATAGGCAGTTTGAGCACTATCCTATCCATGGTGCTTTGCATTTTTTCTGAACGCTTCCATGTGTAAAAGAAAAACCAAAGTCCTCCACCAATAGCCCCAAAAATCAAGTACCAATAGCTAACAAAGATATCAGATATCCTCATAACCACCAGTGTAGGTGTTGGTAGGTCAGCACCGAAACTGCTGAATAAATCTTTAAATGCAGGCACAACAAAAATCATGATTACCGCTGTAATTACAAAAGCAACCACCACGATAGAAATAGGATACATTAGAGCCGTCTTAATCTTACCTTTAATAGCTAGAATTTTTTCTTTATAAGTTGCTAAACGATCTAGTAAAGTGTCCAGGATTCCTGCTTGCTCACCTGCGCCAACTAAGTTGCAAAATAAATTATCAAAATATAGTGGATATTTTCGGAATGCTGCGCTTAGACTACTGCCTGTTTCTACGTCTGCTTTAATATCACCTAATAATTTGGCGACTGCTGGGTTGTCATGGCCTTTACCTACAATATCAAAAGCTTGCAATAAAGGAACTCCAGCTTTCATCATCGTAGCTAGTTGACGGGTAAATAGTGTAATGTCTTTATCTGATACTTTGCCTTTTTTCCCAAAGCTACTCTGTTTTTTGACCTTAGTGACATTGATGCCTTGACGTCTTAATGTGGCTTTTACAAATGAATCACCGGTTGCGCGCATTTCACCTTTAGTGACTTTGCCTTTTTTATCTTTGCCTTCCCATTCAAAGATAATTTGTTTACTTGTAGTTGCCGCCATAATCTATCCTTAGTGAATGCCTGTTTTAAGTGCTTTTGTTAATAATGGTTACTTTAAGCTTATTCATTGGTGCATGATTCTACTTCTGCAATCGAAGTTAAGCCCTGCATTACTTTGAGAATTCCTGATCTTCTTAGATCATTCACACCTTCTTTTTTTGCTTGCTCAGCAATGTCAACGGCATTGCCATTATTTAGAATAATTCTACTAATTTCCTCAGTAATTGGCATGACCTGATAGATACCAACTCGACCTTTATAACCCCCGTTACATATTTCGCAGCCACCCTCTTTAGGGCCAAAAACTTTCATTTCTTCTCCAAAGTCTTCTTCCAAAAAACCAACTTTTAATAAAGCCTCTTTAGGTGCCTCAACAGGCACTTTACAGTTTTTGCAAAGTCTTCGTGCTAAGCGTTGTGCGGTTATAAGTGACACAGCAGATGCGATATTAAATGGTGCTACGCCCATATTCATTAATCGTGTGAGAGTTGACGGAGCATCATTCGTATGTAAGGTGGAAAGTACCATATGGCCGGTCGATGCCGCTTTAATCGCCATATCAGCCGTTTCAAGATCACGAATTTCACCAATCATAATGATGTCAGGGTCTTGACGTAGAAATGACTTTAGCGCTACAGCAAATGTTAGGCCTTGTTTGTCATTCACGTTAACCTGATTAATACCGGCGAGCGGGATTTCTGCTGGGTCTTCCGCAGTTGAAATATTAACGCCTGGGTTATTTAAAATATTTAGACAGGTGTAGAGGGAAACTGTTTTACCAGAACCTGTAGGGCCAGTTACAAGTACTAAACCGTATGGCCGTTGTACTGCATCTAATAATGTTTCTTTCTGTGCCGCTTCATAACCTAATGCTTCAATGCCGAGTGTCGCACTTGCGGGATCAAGAATACGCATTACAATTTTTTCGCCATGAATCAAAGGTAATGTGCTAACACGGAAGTCAATGGTGCGTGTTTTTGATAATACCAACTTCATACGACCATCTTGTGGGATGCGTTTTTCAGATATATCTAAACTAGATATGACTTTAATCCGAGAAGCTAATTTATCTTTAATAGCTAGGGGAGGTTGTGCAATATCGCGCAATTCTCCGTCAATACGATACCGAATACGGTAGAACTTTTCATAAGGCTCAAAATGCAAATCAGACGCGCCCATATTAATAGCATCTAAAAGCATTTTTTGTAAAAACTTTACGACAGGCGCGTCATCAATCTCTTGTGTTGCATCTTCTTCAACAGAGTCTTCAGCACCCATGTCTAACTCAAAGTCATCGTCGACAACTAATGAAGTCATACTAGTGTCTTGTGATTCTACGACTTTATCGATCCACTTGCTTAGTTTGTCATCTTCAACAATGATAGGTGTTAGCGTCATGCCCATTTGGAACTGGACGCTGTCTAAGGAATGAAGGTTAGTTGGGTCTGAAAGACCAACAAATAAAACATTGTTACGACTTTGTAAGGCAATCACACGATTGCTTTGCATTAATTTGGTATCGATAGATTTGGCTGGGAGATAATCTGGGTTGAGTGCATCTAAATTAAAATAAGGGAAACCAAATGCTTTAGATGAAGCTTCTGCTACTTTGAGTGCAGAAATATTTTTATTTGTTTTAATAAGTTCCGTGATAAATGGGGACTTTTGCGTATCGGCTTGCGACTGCACTTTCCCTGCTTCATCTTCTGACAGCAAATCTTCTTGTACTAATATGCGCGCAAGTCCGCCAAGTTTGGTTTTTGTTTCAGTGACTGCCATCGATATATTCTCTGTTTAATCCAGTTTTTATCTATTTTAGTATAAACTATTGTAGTTAAACAATATTCTTATAGTAAGATAATAATGCACTTTAACTTTTTTGATGTAAAGAACTTGGCTATTTTTTATTTTTTTTAACATTACCCAAATATATTTATTTGTATAATTGCAACACAATTACAAATAATCTTGACATTCTTGACTATCCAACCCACTATAAAACATAGGCGTTTGCTTTTAAGCTACGATTAACGTTAAATTAACAGACGTATCATGGCTCAGATGCAAACTTTCTGAGGCGCCCCTCAATGTTTTGTAAGGATGTAGAAATGGCACTAGGTACCGTGAAGTGGTTTAATGATTCTAAAGGTTTTGGCTTTATTACCCCAGATGAAGGTGGCGATGATTTATTTGCTCACTTTTCAGCGATTGTAGATGAAGGGTATAAAAGTCTTAAAGAAGGCCAGAGAGTGACTTATGAAGAGACTGAAGGCCCAAAAGGTAAACAGGCTTCAAATATTCAGCCAGCGTAATGCTCTGAATAGTTAGCATTATTAAATATTGCTGACTTAATTTGTAAAAGCAACTATCAGGTGATAGTTGTTTTTATCTTTGTGACTAAAATAGTTGAGCTAATAATTACTACATTTGTTTAATTATTTGATCTCCAAACTCAGTTGTTCCAACTTGAGTTGCACCCTCCATTTGGCTTGAAAAATCGCCAGTCACTTGTTTCGACTTAATAGCGTTAGCTACTCCTTTTAGAATTAAATCTGCTGCTTCCACCCAGCCCATATAACGTAACATCATTTCTGCTGATAAGATCAATGAGCTTGGATTAGCTAGATTTTTGCCAGCAATATTTGGTGCCGTTCCATGCGTTGCCTCAAACATTGCAATGGTGTCACTTAAGTTAGCGCCTGGTGCAATCCCAATTCCACCAACCTGTGCGGCAAGGGCATCACTCATGTAATCACCATTTAAGTTAAGGGCAGCAACAACATCGTAATCTTCAGGATGTAATAAAATTTCTTGTAAAAATGCATCGGCAATACAATCTTTAATGACAATGCCATTGGGTAACTTACACCATGGACCATTGTCGATTAGTACTGCACCAAATTCTTCTTTGGCTAATTCGTATCCCCAGTCCCTAAAGCCACCTTCGGTAAATTTCATGATATTGCCCTTGTGGGTAATCGTTACAGACTCTCGATTATTATCAATCGCATACTGTATTGCTTTACGAATAAGTCGTTTACTACCATCAACTGATACTGGCTTTATGCCAATGGCGGTTGATTCAGGAAATCGAATTTTTTTACGCATGCCCATGTCACTTAAAAACTCAATTACCTTTTTAGCTTCAATGCTTTTAGCTGGCCATTCAATCCCAGCATAGATGTCTTCTGTATTTTCACGGAAGATAACCATATCTGTTTTTTCTGGATGTTTTAGTGGGCTAGGAACGCCAGTAAAGTACTGTATGGGGCGTAAGCAAACATATAAATCCAACTCTTGCCGCAAAGCAACATTAAGTGAACGAATGCCACCACCTACAGGCGTAGTTAGCGGGCCTTTAATTGAAATCACATATTCTTTTAGTGTGTCCATGGTTTCTTTTGAAAGCCAAGTGTCTTTATCATAGATGGTAGTAGACTTTTCACCTGCATATACCTCCATCCATGAAATTTTACGTTTATTACCGTAAGCTTTGTTTACGGCTGTATCTACAACTTTTTGCATTGGTGGCGTAATGTCAGCGCCTATACCATCTCCTTCAATAAATGAGACAATAGGGGTATCCGGTACATTCAGTGTTTTGTCGCCATTAACGGTGATTTTAGAGCCGCTACTTGGTGCTTTTATTTTTGATGACATTACAGACTTTCCTAATATGATAATTATATTTAACAAACCTTTTAACGTCGTGTGTCAATTTAGTCCGCATGACCCAAAAAACGGCAAGCAAGGACACCCCACGTTAAAAGACTTTATTCCAATTCTTGATGTTTATGCAGCCGGTAGACTCGATACTGATTCAGAAGGATTGCTTATTTTAACCGATGATGGCCGTTTACAACATCGTTTAAGTCACCCAAACAACAAAGAAACCAAAACTTATTGGGCACAAGTCGAAGGGATGCTTACTCAAGCAGATTTGGCACCACTAGAAAAAGCAATTGATCTAGGTAATTTTATTACTCAACCAGCACTAGCAAGGCTTATAGAAGAGCCTAAACATTTATGGGTGCGTCATCCGCCGATTCGCGAGCGTAAAAATATTCCCACTTCATGGATAGAAATTAAAATAACAGAAGGAAAGAATCGACAAGTCAGACGGATGACAGCAAAAATTGGATTTCCCACATTACGTTTAATTAGAGCTGCAATTGGGGCTTATTCACTAGATGGTATGTTGTCAGGTGAATATAAGATATTGTAGGATAGGCGGAATTCAAGGGTAGAAAATGAAGCCAGTTATAGTTTTCCGACATGCGCAATGTAAGGATGCGGGCTATTTAGGTAATTATTTGCAACAGCATAATATCCCGATGATCGAAGTTCGTATTGATTTAGGTGATACTTTGCCAAATCCTCTTCGAAGTTATAGTGGATTAGTGTTCATGGGCGGCCAGTGAGTGACAATGATGATTTTCCTTGGATTTCTCATGCGACTAATTTGATTTGCAAAGTCATCGATAGGCTATTGTTTAGGCGGTCAATTAATGAGTAAAGTACTAGGTAAAGAAATTACAAAAAAACCAGTTAAAGAATTTGGCTGGGACAGGGCGATTGTGTCAGATATTTCTGAAGCAAAAAAATGGTTTGGTGACACACAATATTTTTTAAGTTTTTATTTACCTTGCCTGAAAATGCGACACTATTACTTTCAAGCGAGTATTGCCAAAATCAAGCCTATGCGATGGGTAAACGCTTAGCGATGCAATGCCATGTTGAAATGACTGAAGAAATGGTTGAGAAATGGTTGAGAAATGGTTGAGAAATGGTTGAGAAATGGTTGAGAAATGGTTGAGAAATGGTTGAGAAATGGTTGA